>LWDU01041012.1_pt1 | contig 34266 bp, 31 predicted proteins | sample 727161 | NCBI WGS metagenome assembly LWDU01 (sample SAMN04566230, study PRJNA314399) | hydrothermal vent metagenome | isolation source: deep sea hydrothermal plume seawater | place: Mexico: Gulf of California, Guaymas Basin | collected 2004-07-11 | reverse complement strand
TTCAACTCGATATATCGGCTACACGTTAGCAGATAATTCTCGCTATCAAGCAGTGTGGCTTTATAACGTCCTTCCCATAAAGTACCTGTCCATTGATATTGGTCATTAAAATATTGGACATAGTAACGACCTATATACTGCATGACTTTACTAATTCCATTATCTGAATCCGGGGCAATCAACAGGTGAACATGATTAGTCATTAAGACATACGCATGTCATTCACAATCATATTGTTTACAAGCATCGCTCAGTTTTTGCAGATAAAACCGGTAGTTTTCATCAGCTACAAAGATAATATCTCGATTATTTCTACGCTGAATAATATGTTGTGGCGGCCCAGAAATCACAAAACGGGGAAGTCGTGCCATTTCTCTTACACCTATCGCTTATTTCCAAAAGAATAACTTAGAGCATAATATGTTATTTCATTCGGTCTGACCCTATTGTTTTTTTCTATTGTTTTCCAAAACAAGCTTTCGTAAAAATAGCGACTCCCCGTTCCGCTAGCTGCCAGGCGCCGCCAAGCAGACCCGCTGCCCATTCGCGATATTGCCGCTGTCACAATTCAGCAGGATGTTACCTTCTGTACCTAGTACTTCTCCACTCCATGCACCGCCACCAACTGACATAGATAAAAAGCCAAACTCCAGCATGGCATTACCTGCGGTCAGTTGCCCATCAATTATCTGGGTAAAATTACCGTTCGCGGGCGTAGACTCCAGACTCACACCACTATTGCCAATCACCACCTGCGGAGGGCGTGTGCTGCCCTGCAGAACACTCAGTGACTCAAAAATATGCATATGGCCCGCCAGCGACAATTGTACAGTTGACGGTAATTCACCCTCTTTTGAATTGGCCAAAGCCGTTTGCAACATCTGGTTCACAATGGGTGTACCGTCATCCCAAAAGCCCCAAATGGGTCTATGGCTCATAACCCAGGTGGTGTTTTTTGCTGTGTTTGCAAGCTGCTCATACTGTGTTTGGTACTGTGCAGTGAGATCATTAGTGGCCAGATCATCGCAGGCATTGGCCGTATCCATAACCCATACATCGATAGTACTCAGTGGCAGCATATAAGGCGGAATCATAGTGATGTGCTGTATTGCTGTTGCTGGCGGGGAATTTAGATCACCCTGATCCGGACATTGTATTTGTGCTTGACCCGCTCCAGGCAAGGAAGAACCCGGGCCCATAAAGTAAAACCAGCCTGGTCCTGCACGACTGCAAAGTTCGTGATTCCCGCGCGCAAATACCCAGGGAGCCTTTGGCAGTAAGTTTTGTGCAGTATCGAAAAAATCGGCCTGCCAGTTTGGCCAGCTGTCTGGTCTGGGGCTGTTTGCCGCATTTTGACTATAATACGTTTCTTGCAAGCCGCAGGTCTTGCCACCAAAATCGCCATCACCCGCATCGTAGGCATACGTCTGGCCGGTAATTGCACCAGATGTGCCGCGATAATTGTAATCCCCCATATGCAGAATGAGGTTTGGCGATTGTTTTGCACCAATGTTTGCGAGCGATTGGAACTGGGTGGATGGGGTTACACCCGGACAATCAGACGGATCACACCCTGAGTCACCATATACCTGCACCCTGGATGCGGCGAGCGTAGCAGCATTAATATTTAGAGTGTTATTAAAACTACTGTATGAGACACCCTCGACCATCACCGCTTCACAAACAGTGACGGGGAAACTGGCTGAGCTGGTTACTGAATCCGGGTACATTGGTCGTAAAAGCGTTGTCAGCGTCGAACCATCGCTGCCATTCAGTACCGGACAAACTTGGTTCGGCGCGTCCAGAAGAATGCGGGCGTAAATAATGGTGCTTCCGTTTTTCCCAGGAGCAAGCATACTGTATGCGTATCCATTAGGCGTTGCTGGCCCATAACTTTCAAGGTACCATATTAACTGCTCACTACCTGGGTATTTCGCTGCAAGTTGTGCCTGCCACACTTTGCCGTGACTCAAAACACAGTTGAGTTTTAAATCATTTGTGGATCCATTCAATACAGCACAAGCCTTGTTGTCTGGCGCGAAGTCGGCCTGCTCGATGCTATTTCTATCTGCATGCCACGTACCCACTTCGCCCTTAGAATTAAATTCAGGGATTAGTGTCACACTCCAAGTAGTACCCCTAGACACAACGCAAGGAAGGTCCAAAAGTAAAGAGGAATTGTCTAAATTAGCACAGGCTACGTGCGCAAAAACCACTCCGCTGCTCCCCAGAAATACTGACGCCATCAGTAAACAAAATATTCTAATATGGCTCATGTGCACTTCCCCAATTTATTATTATTTGAATGCAAGTTAACCCCCCTTAATTCGAGGTTAATACCAATCATACACAAAACCAATAGAAAAAAAACAATAGAAAAAACAATAGGGTCAGACTCGATTGATAACCTATTTACTCTTAAATATTTCAGAATGATAACTCGACCAAGGATTCAACTCGATATATCGGCTACACGTTAGCAGATAATTCTCGCTATCAAGCAGTGTGGCTTTATAACGTCCTTCCCATAAAGTACCTGTCCGTTGATATTGGTCATTAAAATATTGGACATAGTAACGACCTATATACTGCATGACTTTACTAATTCCATTATCTAAATCTGGGGTAATCAACAGGTGAACATGATTAGTCATTAAGACATACGCATGTCATTCACAATCATATTTTTACAAGCATCACTCAGTTTTTGCAGATAAAACCGGTAGTCTGATCTGGATCACTTTGTGGATTGATTCGCTTAGGCCCCCGTTTACCTTCAAATAAGGTGCTTGCATTGTCCAGTAAATCCTTTTTCCATTGACTGACCTGTGTCGGATGTACTGATGTGTCAACATTGTTATCTTGTGCAATCTCATTAATTGTTTTCATGCCTTTAACTGCTTCTAAAGCAATCTTGGCCTTTTGTGTACCCGTAAAAACCTTTCGTGTAGTTTCGCTCATTTTTGATCCATATTTTTTGATAGAGTCTAGCTTAAACTATTGTCTTGATTTCGAGGTCCACTATATCGTTGCTTGTCAGTTTGACGAAGCACAGCCCTATTACACTGTAACTCTGCTGGTTATTGTTGAAGTTATATCAAAATCTACATACAAACCAGACGAAACTACGAAACGCTTCTCTTATATCAATATTCCTGAATGACAAGAATATGTCCTGATAGCACAAGATATTGTTGATATAGAAGTGATTAGACGAAGTCAAAACTGGTTATCCAAGCATTTCTATTTAGACAATCAGGTACATTTTGAATCAAGAAATTTAACTTTATCAGTAGAAGAAATTTACCATTGTGTGCAAAACGAAGAAATTCTGGATTATTACAAAAATAAAGTATTAGCAATGACTTGTTATCTCATCGACCACACCCCACTTTAGTAAAAATATAGCTATTTTGTAAATTCTCTATCCACATAAGAGCCATTGCCCATTACCCTGCAATCGCTTAAAATTAGCGCTTATCTACATTACATAATACACACCATGAAAAAAATTATATTCCTTATTTTCGGTAGTTTATTTCTACAAGCATGCTCCGATGATAACAAGACAGATAACACGACTAGTCACCCGGCAGCCACTAAAAGCATCAAAGAAGCTCCACAGAAGAAGGCACCTAAATCAGAGCCTGCAAAAAGCAAATGGAATGGCACTAGCCTTTCTGATGCTACGATAAAAAAAGTACAGCAAGACAAATATAACTATACTCAATGTGTCTACACAGAAGCGCAGAAAAAAGGTTATCAAAAAATCGACTCTCGCATCGCGACCGATGCCGTAATCAAGCAATGCGAGCCCGAATTAGCAATCATTCGCGCAACTTTTATTAACGATGGTGTCCCCGAAGTAATTGCAGATCGTTACCTAAAAAAAACACGCGTTCAAATGATCCGCAAAATCTTGCAGTCATTAATGTTTGCCGAAGCTGCACGTAATGCCGGGGCCACTCAATAAGCTATTCATAACACTCACACGCATTATTCCGCCTGGACAGATAAAATTTAAGTAAAAACTGACTTTAGCACACGACAAACATAGCTTCAGGCTAATTTTATTACACATTTAAATACTTATGAACACAAGCCAATATAAAATTAATTTAGAACTTTTTCCAACTACATTTGATGCTATCCATGCCTACCTTGCAGCAACAGTATTTGGCCTGGCACTAACCGTTATTATCCTGTTATTTGCCATGCTAATTGGTTTAATGCGACGAAGTAAACCGGGTCCGCAAGTAGATACTGCCAATAAAGAACAGTTAATTTCTGCTCAGATCCCTAAACTTCAACCCGAAGTAAAAGTCGTCGAAAAAATTGTTGAAGTTGAAAAAATCGTAGAAGTTGAGAGAATTGTCGAATTACCCGCACCTAAACCTATTGTTTTAAAAGAATCTACCCCTGACGCGGCATTACAATTATTAAGCTTATTACAAAAAGAAGCGCGCTTTATTGATTTTATTAAAGAAGATGTTAATGCCTATAGCGATGCTGATATAGGTGCTGCGGCTCGAGTCGTACATACCGGCTGTAAAAAAGTAATCAAAGAGCATTTCAGTTTAGCAACCGTACGTAATGAAGAAGAAGGTAGCAGAATCACTTTAACCGAAGGTTTTAATGCTGCTGAAGTTCGCTTAACTGGCAATATTGTAGGTAAAGCACCTTTTACTGGCACATTGGTTCATAAAGGCTGGCAAGTGACTGAAATCAAGCTACCAAAACTGACAGAAGGCCATAATACTAAAATTATTGTTGCTGCGGAGGTGGAGTTATGAGTGATGAAAACAAACATAATGAGCACGATAGCCATGAGTCTGAGCATAATCCAACAGATCAGCAGGCAATAAATAACAAACATTATTCTATTGGTATAGATTTAGGTACAACACATTGCGTACTTTCCTATGCGGATATTACAGATCCTGATGCGGATGAAATCACCCAGGAGGTGCTGCAAATCCCTCAGCTTACTGCTCCCGGTGTTATTGAAGACAAAGCACAACTTCCCTCTTTTTTATATCAGGCTCATGAGGCTGAAATTAATGATGGTGAAACAGCTCTTCCCTGGACCGCTAAACCCGATTACCTAGTTGGTGAGATTGCCCGTAATTTAGGTACTAAAACGCCTATTCGCCTGGTTTCCAGTGCGAAAAGCTGGCTTTGTCATACGGGTGTGGATTGTAAATCTGCGATATTACCCAATGAAGCTCCTGAGGAGATCGAGCGGATTTCACCTTTCCAGGCCAGCTCAGCTTATTTAGAACACCTGTGCTCTGCGTGGAATAAGCAACACCCAGAAGCACCTATCCAGGATCAGGAAATCACTCTAACTGTACCTGCTTCCTTTGATCCGGCGGCACGCAAATTAACGGCAGAGGCGGCACAAAAAGCGGGCTTAAACAATGCTATTTTACTAGAAGAGCCACAAGCTGCACTGTATAGCTGGATTGAGAAAAGTGAAGGCGACTGGCGCAATCATGCCAACGTCGGCGATATTATTTTAGTGATTGATATCGGTGGTGGCACGACCGATTTATCTCTGATTGCCGTCACCGAAGAAGATGGAACGCTAGGCTTAACCCGTATTGCCGTGGGCGATCATATCTTATTAGGTGGTGATAATATGGACCTGGCTTTAGCCTACACGCTAAAAGCCAAACTGGAACAAGAGGGTGGTAAGCGCCTTGAAGGCTGGCAAATCCAGGCATTAACTCATGCCTGCCGCGCCGCTAAAGAAAGTATTCTGAGTAATGATGAAGCGGACAATATTCCTATCGTCGTGCCGAATCGTGGATCATCTTTAATAGGCGGGACGCTACGTACAGAACTGAATCGTGATGAAGTCAATACAGTATTACTACAAGGCTTCCTACCTGAAGTCACTAGTAATGAACAGCCTGTCAGCCGCGCTCGAACTGGTTTACGCACAGCCGGGCTGCCCTATGCACAAGATGCTGCTATCACACGCCATTTAGCCAGCTTTTTAACCCGTCAACTGAATGCAATTGATGAGTTTAATGATATTAGCCTGCCTGAAAATGCAAGCTTTATACACCCGACTGCCGTACTATTTAACGGCGGCGTATTAAAAGCCCCTCGTTTTGCTGATCGATTGATGAATGTCATTAATTCATGGCTAAGCGCTGAACAGGCACCCGACGCACGACTATTAACCGGACTTGACCTAGATCTGGCCGTGGCACGGGGGGCTTCTTATTATGGTTATGTGCGCAAAGGTAAAGGCGTACGTATCAAAGGTGGTACTGCTGCTTCTTATTATGTCGGCGTTGAAAGCGCAATGCCTGCTGTCCCAGGCATGTCTCCCGAGATTCAAGCCCTATGCATTGCACCCTTCGGCATGGAAGAAGCTACAGAAGTCGAATTACCCAATGATGAGTTTGGCGTGATCGTAGGTGAACCGGTACGCTTCCGTTTTTTTGGTTCTAAAACTCGCAGAGAAGACAAAGTAGGCACCCGTCTTGATTATTGGTCAGCCGATGAATTAGAGGAGCTGGATGAAATAGAAATTACCTTGCCTGAAGAAAATCGTAAGGCAGGTGAAGTAATTCCGGTGCATCTTTCTGTCGCCGTCACTGAAATTGGGACTTTAGCATTACAGGCAATTTCCAATCAGGATGATAACCGCTGGAAGATTGAATTTGATGTGCGTTCTGGTGAAGAGTAAATTACACAACAGGTCAGTAATTTATGCGCACCTCAACTGATTTAAACACATACCGTAATCAAATTAAGACCATTATTACTACACATCATGCTAAAAATGCAAGAGTTTATAGCTATGAGATTCGCGGCGAAGATACAGACAACAGTTACTCATTGAACTGACAGAGAAAACGTCCCTAATGGATATAGCTGCAATTCGTCATGAGCTAAAAATTTTACTCGGTGTTGATGATGTAACTCCTAATGCTTTACCTGAATCCTTTCGAAAGCAAGTATTAAATGATTCAATTATCGTATGACTAAGGAGTGTAGATTTAATAATATGCGGAAGTTTGACGTAGAAATTTTGTTCGTTTTAAAGGCGTAGCAATAGGCACATAGCAAGCGACGCAACTCGCAGAAAACGGGCAAAAATGTCAAATCAAGATCAGGAGGTTATTAAACCCTTGCTCCTGAGGATAAGCAAAGACTGTTTGATTTTCTTCAACATATCTTAGAGGCAATTAAGTGCATACAACGTTATATTGAAGATACAGATGAAGTTACCTTTTTGGAAAATGAACTGCTCCAAGATGCGTTATTAGAAACCTAGGAATTACTGGTGAAGCCAGTCGTGAGGGAGAAACTACACTATCGTGAACAATAAATCAGCTTCATACCATATCGGCATAGACCTCGGTACCACACATACTGTTGTAGCCTATGCCAGAACCGGGCAGAAAAACGCAGCTATTCATATTTTTGAAATACAACAGCTGGTTGCTCCCGGTGAAGTCGCGACCCAGAATTTATTACCCTCGGTACGCTATCACCCTGCAGAAGGAGAGTTGTCTGATGCTGATTTTGTATACTCACCAGCGGGTGAAAAAGTCGTTATTGGTGCCGCTGCCCGCTTTTTAAGCGCTAAAACCCAGGGGCGTTTTGTCAGTAGCGCCAAAAGCTGGTTATCTCATCCATCTATCGATCATACCGCTGCCATTTTACCTTGGGGTAGCACAGACGATGTACTTAAAGTCTCTCCACTGCAAGCCAGTGCCAGTTATTTAAAACATGTACGCCTGGTCTGGAATCATCAATTTCCAGACCAGTTATTCGAGCAGCAGAATATTGTCATTACCGTGCCTGCTTCATTCGATGAATCAGCGCGATCCTTAACGCTAGAGGCGGCAAAAATAGCAGGTCTGCATCATATCCGCCTGCTCGAAGAGCCACAAGCAGTGTGCTATGACTGGTTACGCCGGCATAGCAGCAACCTCAAAGATACCCTGAATAATATCAAGCTCTTATTAGTCTGTGATGTCGGAGGGGGTACCACAGACTTAACCCTGATTAAAATAGATCACAGTGCGCATGAGCCGCAACTATCACGTATCGGCGTCGGCGATCATCTTATGCTCGGCGGTGATAATATCGACCTGGCTCTAGCGCACTTGGCAGAATCACGTTTAAGTAGCGACCATAAAAAACTGTCCGCCGCTGACCTGTCCCATTTGCTGGAACAATGTCGTATTGCCAAAGAACGCCTGTTAGCTGACGATGCGCCGGAACAGTACAATGTCACATTATTAGGTGGCGGTGCTAAATTAATCGGAGGCTCGCGTTCGGTCAGTTTACTCAGAGATGAAGTACAAAAAATCGCTTTAGATGGTTTTTTTCCACTATCCAGTCTGACAGACCTACCCGATAAAAAGCGCAGTGGCGTCGTTGAATTCGGCCTGCCCTACGCTTCAGAACCGGCTATAAGCAAGCATATTGCCGCCTTTTTAAATACCCACAAACAAGCGGCACAAAATGCCTTAGCTAATGAAACTATGGTACCCGATGCGCTGCTGCTCAATGGCGGTGTGTTTCGTAGTAAGCCGATTACCCAGCGTACCATTGACTTAATTAGCTCCTGGCGTGATACGCCAGCTACCTTACTAGATAACCTACACCCTGAACTATCAGTTGCCTACGGTGCAGTCAGCTATGGTATTGCCCGCGAACATAAAAAAATAAAAATTGGCGGTGGCGCATCGCGCAGTTACTTTCTGTTAATTGGCGAAGATAAAAACCAGCAAGGTGTGTGCATCTTGCCCCGTGGCTGTGAAGAAGGCAATGAAATAATTTTAAAAGACCGGCAATTCTCGCTACGCCTGGGTCAGCCAGTTAGCTTTCATTTAGTTTCATTAACCGGCGGCAATGAATATAAACCAGGAGATATGACGTCGATCAGCGATGACTTTCATCCTCTGCCCCCCTTAGCCGTCGCATTTGATCAGCAGGCCAATCAAGCAAGTGTAGAAGTCACTGTACAATTATCGGTTAGCTTATCTGAAGTGGGTACTTTACAAATTCAATGTGTCTCGGTGGAAAAACCACTGCAACGCTGGGATGTGCAGTTTCAAATCAGAAAAACCCAGTCGTTTGCTATTGCTAAAGAATTACCCACAAATTTTAACCAGGCTGTCGCACAGATCGAAGCTATTTTTGGCTCCAAATCTAAGGACATTAACCCAAAAGCAGTTAAAAGTTTGCGTGCGGATCTGGAGAAACTATTAGGTTTGCGTAGCGACTGGTCTAGCCATTTATTACGAGAGTTGTTTACCGTACTACTCGAAGCAAGCAAAAACCATCGCCGGTCGGCCAATCACGAGCGCGTCTGGCTGAGCTTAATTGGTTATTGTTTACGCCCGGGGTTTGGTTATCAACTGGATAACTGGCGGGTCGAACAACTGTGGAAAGTCTATAGCAATAAAATTCAGTTTGTGAATGAAACCCAGAACTGGAGTGAATGGTGGACTTTATGGCGACGCATTTCCGGCGGTCTGGATACTGAGGCGCAAGAACTTGTTTTCAACGACCTGGCTAAATACTTGAACCCGGCTTCGGCACGTCAGGGAAATACCGCAAAACAAAGTAAACAGCGAGGCTATGATGACATGGTCCGCCTTGCAGCTGTTTTAGAGCGCTTACCGATAGCACAGAAAACACAACTCGGTGAATGGTTATTAAAACGCTTGCAAAAAGCCAGTGAACCCACACAAACCTGGTGGGCTGTGGGACGAGTGGGTTCTCGTGTGCCTTTTCATGCGAGTACGCATTTTGTCGTTCCAAGTGAAACAGCATCAATCTGGGTACAACAAATTCTTACGGTAGACTGGAAAAAAACGCCCCAGGCAGGCTTTGCTGCGACATTGATTACCCGTATGAGTGGTGATAGAGCAAGAGATATAGACTCTGAACTTCGCGCAAAAGTAATTGAAAAACTAAAAACAAGCAAAGCACCCAGCTCCTGGCTAGAAATGCTTGAAACAGTTAAACAACTGGATGCCAGTGAAGAAAAACAGATATTTGGTGAATCATTACCCCCCGGATTAACACTAATCAGCAAAGAATAAGATTTAAATCGAGGTAAATCTTACCTAACTTAATCAGAGAAAAATACATCACTATCAGTTCCTTAGCTAATTACAAAGTTAGTGCCCGCTTATAAAGCCAACAAAGTGCTGTGCAAACAGATGATATTTGGGGGAGATAGACGGCATTGGTAAAGTATTGAAATAGATGAAAATGTGAAGTCTCAAATTATGCTGTAACTTGGTAAATTAACTAAACCATAGCAGCCATTACCATATTAAACTTAAATTACTGCCAAGGATTATGTAGGGGATGATTCACACTTCATTACTAGTAAGTAATCTGAAAATGCATTTAAATGCTGTAACTGTTTGCTATAAGGCAATAAAAAACGCAACTTATATAAATTACATTTGGCAGTTTGCAATTTCCTTTGTGCCAGTAAATCCAGAATTTCACCGCATTGCTGCTGAATAATAAAATCACGGAAAATTTGTGCCAAGCCGGTTTTGTGTAGGCTTAAGGAAATAGCGTTTGCAGCAATGCATTGTTCAATATCAGCGCTTAAATAATATTCGACTGCTTTAATATACCACTGCTGCGCCGCCTGTTCAGAGCCAATCAGTGCTGTCAGGTCGGCTCTGCAGCGGGAACAGATCAGCCGCTCTTTTAAGCGGGCATTACAAGCGGGGCAACGTTGCATCAGGATTCGAGATAATAAATAATATCCTGCAGCTCTACAATCGGAGCATCCAGTCCTTGAATATCTTTAGCGGCTATGCAATTGCTAATAGTCTCTATCAAATCAACCATATCTTCCTGATCTTCTCTAGAGACTTGTTCGAACAACCCTTCAGCTTTGGTAATTAACTCACGTGCAGTGGTAATTTCCGCTGCCACAGGCAGCTCCTTTTCGGCTAACGACTCATGCTCAATTACACGTGGATCCATGTGGCCTAATAAAGAGTTAATACGTTGCTGCGCAGATTGTAATGATGAACCTTCAAACTGGGATAAGGCATTTTTTATTGTAATGGATTTTTCCATGCCCGTGTCTTTTTCCTGTGCTGAAACTTGTAAAATACCATTGAGATCTAGTCCCAGAGTCAGTGTAATAACATTTCCTGAGGCAACGTCAAGTAAGCCTTCGACACGGAACTCACCTATTTTGACATTATTCAATGCATCCGGGTCTTCACCCTGATACACCGTTATTTCAACCGCATCTTGACCATCATAACTAGTGGCAAACGCATCGGATTTGCGATTAGGCAGAACAGTATTTTTATGAATGATAGGCACGAACATAAAAGGATATGGCGCACCATCCAGGCTACCAATAGCACTGGTTCCATAAGTATAAGGGGTCACATCAACCAGTACAGTATTCACTTCCTGCCCGGCGATCATGGCCGCCTGAATAGCCGCGCCCATAGTGACACATAAATCCGCATCGACTTCACTATGCGGCTCAAAGCCAAATTCATTCAGCAAACGTTCGCGTATACAAGGTGTGCGCGTAGAGCCACCAACCAGAATAATTTCATCGATATCACTGGTCGTAAACATTGCCCCTTTGAGAGCGATATGAACTGCATCCAGAGTAGCATTGATATAATCATCAATCATCTCCTCATAAGCCATTCTAGAAAGTTCATGTGACAAGTGTATGGCTACCCCTTCATGCTCCAGTAAATACTCCTCTTCAATCTGCGCATAGGGCGCTTCGGAAAGTAGAAGTTTTGCCTGCTCAGCTGCCCGGGTAATACGTGCCATAGCTTTACTATGTTGCCGCACATCGACTTGATAGGTGTCTTGTATATGCTCCAGCAAATACAAGACAATTTGCTGATCAAAATCATCACCACCCAGTTGATTATCACCATGACTAGACAGCACCTCAACTACGCCCGACTCGATATTAACAACTGAGACATCAAAGGTACCACCACCCAGATCATAAACCAGCACATGCCGAGATTCAGCTTGCCTGGCATCATAGGCCAGTGCTGCTGCAGTCGGCTCGTTGATCATGCGTACAACCTCTAAACCAGCAATTTCTCCGGCCTCGCGAGTAGCCTGACGTTGTGCATCGGAAAAATAAGCGGGAACGGTAATGACCGCTTTACTGACTGATTGTCCTAAATAATTTTCTGCAAGCCCTTTCAGGCGCTTTAAAATAATCGCGGAAATTTCTTGTGGCGTATAGTCCTGCCCGGCTAATTCTATCTGTGTATCCTGCCCCATTAAGCGTTTGATCGATTTAATGGTTCTTTCCGGATAGACCAGATACTGATTGCGCGCGGTTTCACCGATGATAATCTGGCCATTATCATCCACACCGACAAAAGACGGTAACATTTTTTTTTCGCCATCAGCGATCACTATCACTTGACCGTTTTCAACGACAGCCACTTCTGAGTTCGTCGTCCCTAAATCTATGCCTATAATAATGTCGCTCATATTATTCATGCTTAATTTTATTTACTTTTACTTCTGCTAAACGCAGCACCTGACCTTGATATAAAAAACCTTTGCGCAATTCTTCTAGTACCATACCATTGACAAGCTTAGGGTCTTCTCCAGTTGCAACGGCAGTCATGGTTTCAGGGTCTAGTAACTGATCAATGCAGTCGACAGTGCTGACTTGATAGCGTTGTAATAATTGCTCAAAGCGCCTAGTGGTCATTTCCTGTCCTTGTCGAAAGCGTTCGATAAAGCGTACATCCTTTTGCCTGGAATGCTTAAACAAGGCATTGACCGGTCGATAATTATGTAATACTTCAACACCGATATGCAGGCGGTCATACAGATCGACCATTTCCAGCAACATCGTGCGCATCATATCTGTTTGCTGTTGTTTAAAGCGCTCTGCACTTGTAGCCAGTTCATTGGCTAAGACTTTATTATCTTCTTGTACTGTGTCGAGAGCTGAACCAAGAGTATCCAGGGTATTTTTAAACTGTCTGGATTCTACTTTAACTTCAGTTTTTAGTCCGGTTAATTCTGCTAGCAAAGTATGCAGGTCTGGTTGCTCCACTGAGGCAAGTACCTCAGGATGACTCTGTGCTAGATATTTCTGGAAATCTTCTAGTAGTTCAGTTTTTTGTGCTTCTGTCGTCATGTGTTATCAGGGCTGTAAAATGCTTTCAAAAGACTGTTATCATCAATATCGAGTGCTAATAATTTGCTTAAAAATTCAGCGTTGACTGTACCCGTCTGCTCAGTCTTTAATGCTCTTTCTAATACCGCATTGAAATTAACTGTAGGCAGAGTAAATAAGTCGTAACTGACTCTGCTTTTATGGTCTTTAATCGACGAGTACGCGCCATGGATTATTTGAAATTGCTGCTGATTACGATCGGGAGGATTATTCTTGACTTGCTGTAAATAAGCCTGTTTTATTTCATCATCACGGGCATCAGTTTCTACGCCCAGGATTTCGTATGGTGTTTGCATGATTGCGGATTAAAAAGGAAATGAAGTGGAGTTATTGTTTGCTGAAATACCAAAAGCGTCAATAACATCATAAATATCCGTATCAATATCTATCAATAATTCATCAGCCGCCCTTAGCAGTATTAACGCAGAAAAAATCTCTGGGTTTTCCATCATGGCAAGGAATAAAGATTTTCCCTCTGCAACTGGTTGTGCTAATTCCTGAGTTAATTTTTCCGGTGTCAGTTTTTTCAATAATGATTCTGCCTTGCTATTAAGATCAATCATAACACGATCAGAGAGGTGGCCGAATAGCTCTTCCAGAGGGTCACCGACGATATCATCCCTTGCTTCAGTTATGCCACCAAATAGCCCTTTAAGAACCCCAAAAATTCGCTCGGGATGTACCTCGAAATAGCGACCCAGAAACTTGTCTATCAAAATAGCCGTCGGGTAATCTTTATCTTCCCCAGCCTGTTTACTTGCATTTTCCAGGCGCTGAACTTCCCAAAAATCACAGTCTGCGGCCTCGCCATTGTTATCCGCATAGACTTGATAGTATATCCAGACTGGATTTTTCCATTTCAATTGAGCGACTCGCGCACAATGGCGTAACAATTCAAAATATACAAAGCTATCCAGCACCTGACATAAGTTAAGCAGCAAATCCTCCGGGTAATCCTGATCGGAAAGTGATTTTTTTAATGGTGCTTTAATGTCATCCAGCGCCTTATATAAATATTCCCAGTTATCACTATCATTAGCGTACAACTTTAACTGCAGCATAAGTCTGGTCAACTCATGTGCTGTCAGTAAATACTCTTTTGCTGCTGGTAATTCACGTAAAATAGTTGCTACAGATAGGCCGTTCAACAGGGATTCCATAATGGCCTGAAAATGACTATTAACGGGATCCGTATGCAGACTAGCCAAAGCATTTATTATCTCTTGCAAACCCTGTTGCTTATCTGTATTGGCAAAACAAAGTAACGCACGCATTAACTGTGTTTGTTGGTCATAGGTTTTCCCAAGAGTTAGCTGTTCCGCCCGGTTAATTTCTTGTTCTACCAGACGGTAATTATTTTCACGCATCAGTCTTCGTACATGAGCTAAATAACTGGAAAATAATGTTTGTTTGGCAAAGGTATTGAGCGGATCAATTTTTAAAATTTTAGTCGCATACTGACTGGCTTTTTTATAGGTTTTATTATTCGTCGCCGCTTTAACTGCCTGAGTCAATACCTCAACATCTTGCGGAAACTGCTCTAATGCCCTGTCCAGCCAATGCGTATATTCCTTGGCAGATGCTGCTTGCTTACTATAGTATTGAATAACCTGAAAATAGCTATGACGATCCTCGGGGGCATAGTCCAGACTTTCCTCTAGCAATTTAGTTCGTGCCAACCCTTCTGGCTCTCTAGTAGCCATATGACGAAGTATCAGTGCCGCTGGTAAATTATTATCAGCCTTATCAGCAGCTAAAATATTGAGACATTGCCTCCAGTAATAATCCGCATCATAAACATTATTACTCAGCTCGCAGCGTAGTGCCTTAACTCGATTGTCTTCAAATTCGCTAGGTTCACCAAAGTGCTTGATAAAATGTGTATTTCCAGCAGGATAATTAGCCAGTAATATCTGGCAAACAGACTGCGCTATTTCAGTACCAAGCAAATCCTGGTATTGAACCGCCAGATTAAATTGTACCTTGTCGGACAATTGATCATACTGACGGCTATAGTGTGCAATAAAATCCAGCTGCCTGTTATTCAGACCTTTGATTTCAGCGACTAAATGGCGCTGCTGATGGCTCAGTTGTAGCAATTCATTTGCAAGCTCTGCACCTTGTTTAGTGCAGGCAAGCAATATTTGTGCAGTCTGCGTATAGGGCGATACAGAAGGGATTTTAGTTAAAAGTTCCTGAGCTTGATTAGGCTCGTCGGACATAGCAACGATACCGTTACACAAGATACGAAAATCTCTAAAGGCAGAGCGGTAGGGTAATTGCTTTAAGGTCTGATTAAATTTTTCAGTATTATTATTCTGCAAAGCTAATACTGCAGTTTTGACAATCTTAAAATGGGCAATCAACACTGAATCTTGCGCCAAAAGCTGCTCAAATTCCGGGTGCCTGGTCAGCATCAAAAAACCTAAAACAGTGGCTAATGCGGGGGATTGTTTATCCAGTTGCTGTGCCGAAAGAGATGCTAAGCTGGTCTGTATATTAACCGGGTTATTGCTTAGCACCACCCAGGTAATATATTGATCGTAAGCCTCATAAGGCGGCTGGGTAAACTGGGTGTGGTTCTCCCATAGCGCCAGCGCTTCCTTATACATGTCTTTTGCTGCAAAGCCTATGGCTCGCTGTACATAACAGTTCGCTAATGGCTCCCGGCATAGGTCAGCATCAGGTGTCTGTAATAATTTTTCATACAGTTTTATCGCTTCTTTGTATTTTCCCGACTTGTGCAATGCCTGGGCCTGTTCCGCCAGACCCGGAATAGATACTTGTTTCTTCATTTAAACTGAGATGATTTTATGTAAAATAGTTGTAATCTGCTATAGATTCTAATATACAATTTCTAGCGACGTGATGCGTAATCCTAAAAACCGCAGTTGACCGCTATAAAACACTGTAAGTACCTAAGTATTAAAATTAATCATCGTAAATACTTATCACCTGTTGGGTGGGCATACTCCGCTTCACGGCTTTATGAATAAATCTGAACACGAAATACTGCCTGACAGATTTTGTATAAACCCCATTCTCAATTGCCGTTTCTAGGATAATCCAGCATCTTTATAACACAGCAACACGCATGGATTCAATATGGTTTTAGCGGGGATAGATTTAGCCTGGCAAAGTAACAAAAATCTGATAGCGATCGCCTGTGGAGATATTGCCCACAATGTATTGAGCGTTACTTCTATATACTCTGCTGTTTATGGAATTCAATCTGTGCTCGCTGTTATTAATGCAATAGATGAGCTTAAGGGTATCGCCATCGATGCGTCCGCATGGTAACTTGCCGCGCCACTAATACGACTTTATATCCCAATACTGATTGCGTGTACTTATCAGAACAGTTGTTAAAGCGGGGTTTTAAGCACCTAGATAGTAAGTAATGGCAAATAGAATACTGCCCTCACCCTGCCCTGATTGAAATTTTCTCGCTAAGTAAGCGGCTTAAATATAAAAAAGTCAAAGTGGCAGAAAAAAAAGCTGGCAAATAAAACTCGCTGCATTATTACGTTAACTTTACGACAGCAAAATTCTGAAACTGGTTATCAATAATCCAGACTTTAAAAGGTCAGGCGCTAAAAACTAATGAAGATGCTCTGGATGCAATTGTTTGTTTATATATGAGGAAAAACATTCGGAGATCTTGATTAACGCTATATCTGAGTGCTTTCTGGTGCTTGATTCTAAATCAGACCCAAGTGAATCCTGGCACAAACAAAAGCAATGCGCAGTATAATAAATTTAAACAACTTAACAGGGAACCAGGAAAATGATATTAGCAGGCGATATAGGTGGTACCAAAACTGCTCTAGCCTTATATAGTAAAAATAGCCGGGGTAAAATGCAATGTGAAGTCGAACAGACTTTTGCCAGCAATGACTACCCGCAATTTAATGATATCCTAGAACTTTTCCTAAAAGCGGACACTCCGATTAATGCCGCCTGTTTTGGTATTGCGGGCCCTATCGTAGACCAGCGTTGCCAGACCACTAACCTACCTTGGACTATCGATGCGCGAGAACTTTCTGCAAAATTAGGTACCAACAAAGTACGATTATTAAACGACCTGGAGGCCATGGCCATCGGGATACTAAATAGCCCGCCAACTGATCTACTAGAACTTAACCCAAATGCACAAACTAAAAACGGAAACATTGCTGTTATCGCGGCAGGAACTGGCTTAGGTCAGGCAATTTTATATTGGGATGGGCAACAGCATCAGCCGATGGCAACCGAAGGCGGTCATACTGACTTTGCCCCGCAAACCCTACAGCAGGACCAATTTCTAAGCTATCTACGAAAACAGTTTACTGATCACGTTAGCTGGGAGCGTGTCCTTTGCGGCGATGGCTTCAGCCAGCTTTATGATTTTCTGCTAGAGACTGGTTTTGCACCTGCCTGTGCTACGGTACCCTCTAACAGAAATAACGCATCTGGTGGTGATCGAAATGCAATTATTTCGCGCATGGGTCTTAATAATGAAGATCCACTTTGCTTTGAAGTGGTGCGCTTATTTGCAGAACTCTATGCTGCAGAAGCCGGCAACCTGGCTTTGAAATGTTTATCTACAGGAGGCGTGTTTATTGGTGGTGGTATCGGTCCTAAAATTCGCCCGGCACTGGAGCATGCGGATTTCCTGCGCGCCTTTACCGCCAAAGGCAGGTTTAAGCCCTTACTCAGCCAGATGTCTATCAAACTTTCGCTTAACCCAAACACCCCCCTTATCGGCGCAGCTAATTATTTTTCAGCTTAGCTATATAGCACTATGGGCTACGAACTTAAGACAGTACGTATAGAGGGAAATAGGTTTTAGCCTACATGTGTAACGCGTGGATTGTACCTGTAGGCTAAAGCATACTCACCTCAGAGGTGTCCCGCCTTAGAATATTAGTCGCTTTCTGTTTTCTAAGCTTTATTTAACTGATTTGTCTTTAACCTTATTTGCATAAACAGCTCTTTAGATTGAGTCCAAATAAAGTCAGCAAAACTAGAGTAGGAATTTCTTAGTCAGCGTATTGCTAATGAACTCAGTTTTTCAATAGCTATTGCCATTTTTCAAACGCACTGTCGACCATCGATTGATATTACGGATTCCTTACCTAATACTGTATCAATTGACTGCTTAATTTTCTGGTCGTATTGTGTGCAAGAATGCTGAGTCGATATTGTAATGCTGATAGAGAAATATTACTCACGTAACTTCGCCTGACCCGACTGTTTATGACAGCCAGTACCCAGCGGTGGTGTTGCAAATCTTACTGAGTCACTCTATCTACCTGGCTACATAAACCAAAAACTTTATCGACCTTGATTAAACCATCATAGTCAGCGGCAAACCCGTCGCTTTTGGTTTCTCTATCAATTCGCCCACGTAAAACCACGCAGACTGATTGATCGGGGCTATCGGCATGTGTTGCTGATAGTTGCTTTAACTGCTGACGAATTTGTTCACTAGTCGCAGGGTTTAACCAGTAACATTGGGAATTAATGCTGGGACAAAATGTATTAACTACATGCGCGTATGTATAGGCTCCTCGATAGCGCGTTAGTTGCCCCTCTGCGTAGCCTGGCAAGACATAGCCTAGCATTATTAAAGTTATGACTCGCTGAGTAAGTTTTCGTGTATTTTTCATTGATGCTCCCATGATTGACAATGCAAAAGACGGAAAAAAGCGTTAAATTGTAAGTCGATCTGTTTACGGGTAAGCCGTTTCTTTCATGGTCGAGGCAATAATGTTGTATGTAGTAACCCAGGCATCTTCCACTTCATCGGTAAAATAATCACCCAGACTTTGTTCTAACACCCAAAACAAAGCCGCTCCCACTGTTTCGTAATGCGCAGCCTGAACACCATAGATTATATGCCGATTACCCATAGCTTGTAGCATGGCTTCCACGGCTTTTATATTATCAATAGAATTGACGACAACATTCAAGGTAGTCATTATTTTTTTCCCTTGAAAATCTAGCTTGCCACGAAATAATGTTTTAACCTTTGGGTCCAATTCAAACAAGCGCTGATAAAATAATTCCGCGAACTTTTCTTTAATGGGCATAATTCGTCGCCAGGAATTGTGGATATATTTTATTTGCTCTTCCGTTAAGGGGTACGGCTCCTCCTCAATATATTGCTGTGCATATCTCTCCTGATTTTTTTTATTTTCGAGTAATAGCAAAATCGCTAACAAAATCACTACAAAAAAAACTGCATACATCATAAGAAAACCCTCTTTATTTGTTCGACGCTCATGTTCTATTTATTACGACACAAGGTTTTATCCTGCGTCATATGCATGAGAAGTCAATAATTACGTTGCTAAGCCCAGGTATCACGGAGAGTGACGGTACGATTAAACACAATCTTTCCTGCAGAACTGTCTTCTGAATCCAGACAAAAATAGCCTACCCGTTCAAATTGAAAACGACTACCTAATTCGGCCTGCGCAAGACTTGCCTCTATTTTTGCCTGGCTAATAATTTGTAGCGAATCAGGGTTTAAGGCATCACAGAAATTTTCTTCAGCGCTAGGATTAGGTACATTAAATAGCCGATCATACAGGCGTATTTCAGCATCCAGAGCATGGACAGCCGAGACCCAATGAATCACACCCTTTACTTTACGGCCTTCAGGTTTCTTACCCAGGGTATTTTCATCATAGGTACAGCGAAGTTCTACGACTTTACCCTCTGCATTTTTAATGACCTGATGACATTTAATCACATAAGCGCCGCGTAAACGAACTTCGCCGCCTTCAATTAAACGCTTGTATTTAGGCGGAGGAATAGCAGCAAAATCATCCTGTTCGATATAAATTTCTTTAGCAAATGGCACTACCCGCTTACCCATTGCTTCATTTTGTGGATGGTTACTTGCTTCTAACTCTTCAACTTGATCATCAGGGTAATTTTCGATCACTACTTTTAATGGATCTAAAACAGCCATCGCACGAGCAGCGGTATTGTTTAAATCTTCCCGGATACAATTTTCTAGCACTGCCATTTCTATCGATGAGTCTTTTTTGGTCACACCTATACGCTCACAAAAATCACGAATAGCGGCAGGAGTGAAACCTGCTCGACGTAGCCCTGCAATAGTAGGCATACGCGGATCATCCCAGCCACTGACATGCCCATCGACGACCAGTTGTCTTAATTTTCGTTTACTGACTATCGTGTATTCCAGTTCCAACCGTGCAAATTCTATTTGCTGTGGATGACAGTCTACATCGATATTATCTAAAATCCAGTCATATAAAGGGCGATGGTCTGCAAATTCTAGTGTACATAAGGAATGTGTTATACCTTCAAGTGCATCTGAAATACAGTGAGTATAATCATACATTGGATAGATGCACCAAGCATCTCCGGTGCGCTGATGATGCACACGGCGTATGCGGTACAGCGCAGGATCACGCATATTGATATTTGATGATGCCATATCAATTTTGGCACGTAATAGATATTGCCCATCGGTAAATTCACCGGCGCGCATACGACTAAATAAATCCAGATTTTCTGCGACACTGCGACTGCGGTCTGGGCTTTCTTTGCCTGGCTTAGTCAATGAACCACGATATTCACGCATTTGCTCTGCACTCAAACTATCGACATACGCTAGACCTTTTTCTATCAACTGCACTGCAAAGCCATACAGTGTTTCAAAATAGTCTGACGAATGACAGAGCTCAGCCCATTCAAAACCAAGCCAATGTACATCTTTTTCAATAGCACGCACATATTCGATACTTTCCTTTTCGGGATTGGTATCATCGAAGCGTAAATTACATAGGCCATTATTTTCAGCAGCAACACCAAAATTCAGGCAAATAGATTTCGCATGTCCTATATGTAAAAAACCATTCGGTTCTGGTGGGAAACGGGTAATTACTTTAGTATGCTTATTCTCTGCCAGGTCTTTGGTAACTATTTGACGAATAAAATTTGTAGCTGGGATATTTTCAGTTGTTGACATTGAGTATTGTGAATCAATTGTTTGTTTACGCACTCCGTTTATAGGGTGCATGAAAAGGTATCATGTCTGGCCGGTCTATTTATAATACATGTCATCTTGTGTTATAGGGCGTTAAGATACCATAATATACTTCGCGAATATACTTCGCCCTATTCTTTCGAGTTGATTAAATTACACCTATGCAAGCGAACCAACCCAGAAAAAAAAAGGTGAATTACAATAGCGGTGAACGTTTATCACCCTGGCGTGAGTCGCTCAATAGCATTATTTTTGGCGCAGAAACACGCGCCGGAAAATCATTCGATATTGTACTGATCATTACCATTGCGTTGAGTGTATTAGCCGTTATGCTCAGTAGTGTAGAAGCATTTTACCAGCAATTTAGCTGGTTATTTTTCTATACAGAGTGGGGCTTTACCCTGCTATTTACCTGCGAGTATATACTACGCCTGATCTCGGTCCGCCAGCCTAAGCTTTATGCGTGCAGTTTTTACGGAATAATAGATTTACTGTCTATCCTGCCTACTTACATTGGTCTGCTCTTGCCAGGTATCAAATACATGCTGATTATTCGTATCTTGCGCTTATTAAGAATCTTTCGTATTTTTAAACTGGCTGAATATGTAGATGAGGCTGAAACCCTGATAACGGCCTTAAAAAATAGCAGTCAGAAAATTCTAGTATTTTTGTATGCTGTATTAACGTTATCCACAGTATTTGGCTCAATACTGTATGTGGTTGAAGGCAGCGCATCTGGCTTTACCAGTATTCCCAAGTCGGTGTATTGGGCTATTGTTACCCTAACCACAGTAGGATATGGTGATATTGCCCCGCAGACACCGTTAGGTCAGATAATAGCTGCTGCCATTATGATTATGGGTTATGGCATTATTGCGGTCCCAACGGGTATTTATAGTGCGGAACTGATTAAATCTTATCGACCGTGGCAAATCTCCAATGAAGCCTGCCCTAATTGCGGCAAAATCGGTCATGATACCGATGCGGATTTTTGTAAATATTGCGGCGGCAGTCTTGAACAGTTTGAGTGATGAAACCTAGTGATCCCTGCATTTCATTGCTTCTACCATAAAAGACTTGAAGGGTCTGCTACTTTAATTATGGCGCTTGTATACAATCAATCTACTTTGGATACTATTTTAGGTGTCGCTTTTTGTCGTTCACTCCCATGAGGAGCTAATCACATTGTAATGCCTTCATTAACACCGTGTCCTTCATGGTGATAAAATTTATAAGGTCAAGGTAAACAAGCTTAATGCCATCCACCATATTGCTTGGTGGGGTCACCACGAAAACCGGTAGAGGTTTTATTGGCATCGGGCACTCCCACAGTATTATCCGCTGCCATTACCATATGAGCGCGAGTGTAGCCACCTAGCTCTTTAGCACGATTGGCAATTTTTGTGGTTAACGGGCTGATATCATATCTGGATACAATTGTGGAAATTACTACCGCTTTTAACTTCTCGGCACTCCCTTTAGGTTTAACGGTGATGACAATCGGCAAGCTCGTACCTGCAGGAATTTCTAGCGTATAATTATTGCTATCTTTCAGGCTAGTATTGGCAATGATACGTCCACGGCTATCAGCAACCTTGATCGTAGCATCCCGTACTGGGCCTTTGTCATCGACTACATTGCCTTTCAATACCTTAGCTTGTTTATACTGTTGTGCCGGAACCTTGGTAGTGGGCGTTTTTTTTTGCTGATCACCACAGGCAACTAACACCAGGCTGGTAATTGATGTGATGAGTATTGCTTTGATTATGTTATTTTTATTGTAGTGACGCATAAACTCTTCCTCTTAGTGATTGGTATTCGAACTTTGATGAATACATAAAGCGCATTACTCTTAATGTTTGCATCATTATATAGCAATATGCTTATTTTTTTTATAATGACTTTAGCTTTTGTCACTCATTTTAGGCGTTAATAGGATTCCATTCTTTCATTAGCAATTGTTTATTTAGTAATGGTTCTAGCATTAAACGCTCATTCAAATTAAAATAGTAATAATTTTTTAAAGGATTAGGATATTTTTGTTTTACACCACTTGATCCCCTTAATTACCCTGCATATATACCCTAAGTACAATTGATGACTAAGCATAAATTAACCCACCTAAAAGAGCTAGAAGCTGAAAGTATCCATATTATTCGTGAAGTAGCCGCGGAATTTGACCGTCCGGTGATGCTTTACTCAGTGGGTAAGGACTCAGCAGTCATGCTGCATTTAACACGCAAAGCATTTTATCCGGGAAAGCCGCCTTTTCCACTAATGCATGTAGATACTAAGTGGAAATTCAAGGAAATGATTGAATTCCGTGATAAATACATCAAGGAACTCGGCTGGGATTTATTGGTTCACTCAAATCAAGAGGGTATCGATCAAGGTATCGGGCCTTTTACGCACGGCAGTAAAAAGCATACTGATGTAATGAAAACCGAGGGTTTAAAACAAGCACTGAATAAATATAAATTTGATGCCGCTTTTGGTGGTGCGCGTCGTGATGAAGAGAAATCTCGTGCCAAAGAGCGCGTGTATTCATTCCGCGATAAAAATCATGGTTGGGATCCTAAAAACCAGCGTCCTGAATTATGGAATATATACAACGGCAGAATTGACCAGGGTGAAAGCATCCGTGTATTCCCTATTTCAAACTGGACAGAACTAGATGTCTGGCAGTATATCCATTTAGAAAACATTCCAATTGTGCCTCTTTATTTTGCCAAAAAGCGCCCTGTTGTTAATAAAGATGGCATGTTAATCATGGTCGATGATGACCGTATGCCGATTGGTCCTGATGAAAAAGTAGAGATGAAAATGGTGCGTTTTCGGACTTTAGGGTGTTACCCACTTACGGGCGCGGTGGAATCAACAGCCACTACCTTACCTGAAATTATTCAGGAAATGTTATTAACAACCACCTCGGAACGCCAGGGTCGACTAATCGATCACGACCAATCAGGCTCTATGGAACAGAAAAAACGCGAAGGCTATTTTTAGCCCCCTATTGTAGAGCGGACTTTAGTCCGCTAATGCCGATATGCTACAGCGGACTAAAGTCCGCTCTACAACTTTCGCTTATATATTTTTCAGGAAAAACACAATGTCTCACCAATCAGACTTAATCAGTACCGATATAGACGCTTATCTGGCGCAACATGAACGTAAGGAATTACTACGCTTTTTAACCTGTGGTAATGTTGATGATGGTAAAAGTACGCTTATTGGCCGCTTGTTATACGATTCAAAAATGATCTATGAAGATCAGCTTGCTGCCGTACAATCTGATAGCGTTAAATCCGGTACTACCGGTGCAGGTAAAGTGGATTTAGCATTATTAGTCGATGGCTTACAGGCAGAGCGCGAGCAAGGAATTACCATTGATGTTGCTTACCGCTATTTCTCTACCAAAAACCGTAAATTTATTATTGCCGACACACCAGGTCATGAGCAATACACGCGTAATATGGCGACCGGCGCATCCACTTGTGATCTAGCCGTGATATTAATTGATGCGCGCTATGGTGTACAGACACAAACCAAGCGACATAGTTTTATTGCTTCATTACTGGGTATTAAGCATATTATTGTTGCCATCAATAAGATGGATCTAATTGAATATAGTGAAAGTGCTTACGAGAAAATCAAAGCTGATTATTTAGACTTTATTAAGGACCTGGATGGTCTGAACGATATACATGTTATTCCTCTTTCGGCTCTGGATGGTGATAATGTCGTTAATAAGAGTGAAAATATGCCGTGGTATGCGGGTGAATCCATGATGGAAACGCTGGAAACAGTGGAAATTGCTGAAGATGATAATTTCCAGGACCCTCGCTTCCCAGTGCAATATGTTAACCGCCCTAACTTAGACTTTCGCGGTTTCTGTGGCACGATAGCCTCAGGTATTTTCCATAAAGGTGATACTGTAACTGCCCTGCCATCAGGTAAAACCAGCACTATTAAATCCATTGTCACTTTTGACGGCGAACTGGATGAAGCTTACCCTCCCATGGCAGTGACTTTGACGTTAACTGATGAAATTGATGTCAGTCGCGGTGATACCCTTGTCAATAGCAATAATATGCCCAGTGTTGCTGATAAGTTTGATGCCAAGATAGTATGGATGACAGAAAGTGCCCTAGTCCCCGGCAAGCAATATATCATCAAGCTGGCAACGCGTAGTGTCTCGGGTTCGATAGCTAATATTCAGCACCGGATTGATGTCAATACCCTGGATTATCATGATGCAACACAGTTACAACTCAATGAAATAGGCCTATGTACTGTTTCAGTTAATGCCCCTGTCGTTTTTGATGCCTATACCCGCAGCAAAGGTACTGGCTCATTTATAATAATCGACCGTCTTACCAATGTGACAGTCGGCGCAGGAATGATCTCTGGGCATAGTTCTGATACTGAATTACGTGATGTGAGTAGCGATGACCATGCGGCACGCTACGGTCAAAAAGCTGTTGCTATTGCCCTAACTGGGACTCATGGTGAACAAGTCGCTTATCAACTGGAAAGAAAATTATTTGATAATGGCCATGCGGCAACGGTATTAACAGCCGACATAAAGCATATTGATGAAGCCATTGCAGTCGTTAAGCACGCGGGCTTAATATGCCTATGTACTACTAATGCATCTTGTGATCTTGATTTTGATACAGACAAGTTTTCCATAGATCAGATTTATTCAGCACTAAAAGAACAAAGTATCATTCAATAAAAACTAAGAGCCAATAAGCTAATTTAATTTTTGCGGGGCAGGCTTAGCCATACTCGGGCACTATAAAAAATCAGGCTAAAGCCAGCGCCCAATAATAATTTCAGTTGCTGATTTTTATATTCTTGGTTTTAGGCATTATTTGCATTAATACAGTCAAACAATAAGGACCTTGATTAATGACTCAAAAGATTACTAAAGCAGTATTTCCGGTTGCAGGATTAGGCACACGTTTTTTACCCGCAACTAAAGTAAGTCCTAAAGAAATGCTACCTATAGTAGATAAGCCTCTGATTCAATATGCGGTAGAAGAAGCAGTTGCTGCAGGTATTGATACCATGATTTTTATCACCGGTCGGAATAAACGCTCGATACCAGACCACTTTGATAAAGCTTATGAATTAGAAGTCGAACTGGTTAATAAAGATAAATTAAAAGCCCTAGAATTAATCAAAAACATTATTCCACCTCATGTTTCCTGCGTATTCATTCGTCAATCGGAAGCCTTAGGCCTGGGACACGCTGTGCACTGCGCCAAGCCTGTTGTTGGTGATGAGCCTTTTGCGGTGATCCTGGCCGATGATTTAGTAGAAGATGCTGAACGCGGCTGTATGGCGCAAATGATCCAGCAATATGAAAAACATCACTGCTCTATTCTTGGTGTAGAACGTGTTGCGGCTGATCAAACTGACAAATACGGAATTGTACAGTCTACGCCTGCTGGCCCAGCATTGAATAAGGTTGAGTCTATCGTAGAAAAACCAAAACCTGAAGTAGCACCTAGCAACCTGGGAGTTGTTGGTCGCTATATATTAACCCCGGCGATTTTCGAAAAAATCGAACAAACCGGCAGAGGAGCGGGTAATGAAATTCAGCTAACCGATGCCATCAGTTCCTTACTTAATGATGAACAGGTCCTTGCCTATGAATTTGAAGGTAAACGTTATGATTGTGGTTCCAAGCTGGGATTCCTGATTGCCACGGTAGAACATGGCTTATTGCATCATGAGTTAAAAGATGACTTTAAAAATTACCTGAAAGACCTCGCTATCCGACTCGACTAAATTAAATGAATACCATTAGTATTCGTGGTGCACGAACGCATAACCTAAAGAATATCGACCTCGATTTACCCCGAGATAGCTTGATTGTTATTACCGGCATATCCGGTTCTGGAAAATCATCACTTGCCTTCGATACCATTTACGCTGAAGGCCAAAGGCGTTATGTAGAATCCTTATCAGCCTACGCGCGGCAATTTCTATCGATAATGGAAAAACCCGATGTCGATCATATCGAAGGCTTATCCCCCGCTATTTCCATAGAGCAGAAATCCACCTCACATAATCCCCGATCTACCGTCGGTACGATTACCGAAATATATGATTACCTGCGGCTTTTATATGCCCGTGCAGGTACACCTTGCTGTCCTGAACATGGTTTGTCTCTGGAAGCTCAGACAGTCAGTCAGATGGTTGATCATGTGCTTGAGCAAACCGAAGGTGATCGTTGGATGCTGCTTGCCCCGGTCGTCAGCCAGCGCAAAGGTGAGCATATCCAGTTACTGGAAGACTTGCAGGCACAAGGTTTTATTCGTGCGCGTATTGATGGTGTCGTTTATGAACTAGATGAACTACCTGAGTTAGATGGCAAGAAAAAACATAATATTGAAGTCATCATTGACCGCTTCAAAATTCGTCAGGACATGAAACTGCGCCTGGCAGAATCGTTTGAAACCGCCTTAAGAATAGCAGAAGGTGTGGCTACGGCAGTTTGCATGGATGACCAGAGCAAGCATCCCAATCAGCTGATTTTTTCTGAAAAATATGCCTGCTCAAAATGTGGCTACAGCATTGCCGAACTAGAGCCGCGCATTTTTTCTTTTAATAATCCAAAAGGTGCCTGCCCTACCTGTGACGGACTAGGAATCAAGCAACATTTTGACCCTGATCTGGTAGTGCATAATAATGAACTCAGCCTCGCCGCTGGCGCTGTACGGGGCTGGGATCGACGCAATGCCTATTATTATCAGATCATTTGTTCACTGGCTGTGCATTATGATTTTGACCCGGAAACACCCTTTCAGGAATTAAGCGACGAAATCCAGCACATTATTCTCTATGGTAGTGGCCGCAAAGCCATAGACTTTACTTTTGTCACCGGCAGTGGCAAAAAACGTAAAAAGCGCCATAGCTTTGAAGGCATCATTGCTAATATGGAGCGCCGTTATCACGAAACCGATTCGCAAATGGTCCGTGATGAACTTGCTAAATATCTGACTAATATTTCCTGCCCCAGTTGTCAGGGCTCACGTTTAAATACCGCAGCACGTCATGTATTTGTAGATTCGAAACCGCTTTACGAAATTACCCGCCTGCCCATTCGCAAAACTCTGAGCTTTTTTCAAGAACTCAACCTACCCGGTCAACGCGGACAAATAGCTGATAAAATTGTTACTGAAATTCAACAGCGCCTGGAATTTCTGGTCAATGTCGGCCTGGATTATCTTACCCTGGATCGCAGTGCCGACACCCTATCAGGGGGAGAAGCACAACGCATTCGTTTAGCCAGCCAGATTGGCGCGGGGCTAGTGGGCGTTATGTATGTTTTAGACGAACCCTCTATTGGCCTGCATCAACGTGATAATGATCGCTTACTCAAAACGCTGTTTAGATTGCGTGATTTGGGTAATACCGTCATCGTCGTAGAACACGATGAAGATGCTATCCGTGCCGCACAATATGTGGTTGATATTGGCCCAGGCGCGGGTGTGCATGGTGGACAGATTATCGCCCAGGGTACGCCTGAAGATGTGATTAATAATAAGCACTCTGTAACCGGTCAGTACCTATCTGGAAAATTAGCGATTACCGGCACCAACAAACTAACGCCGCGTAATGCCAAGAATCTGATTACTGTCCATCAAGCAGAAGGTAATAATTTAAAAAATATTGACGTTGCTTTCCCTATAGGTCTGTTTACTTGTGTAACAGGCGTATCCGGTTCGGGTAAGTCAACTCTGGTCAATGACACCTTATACCGGTATGCTGCGCGAACTATTAATCGCGCCACTACCTTGGCTGCACCGTGTCACTCGGTCGAGGGCCTAGAGCAGATTGATAAAGTCGTTGACATTAACCAAAGCCCGATTGGTAGAACACCTCGCTCAAACCCGGCAACCTACACTGGTTTATTTACTCCTATCAGGGAGCTGTTTGCAGCCACCCCAGAATCTCGTTCGCGTGGCTATACACCTGGTCGCTTTAGCTTTAATGTCAAAGGTGGGCGCTGTGAATCCTGTCGCGGAGATGGCGTTGTCAAAGTAGAAATGCACTTTCTCCCTGATGTCTTTGTGCATTGCGATGTCTGTGCCGGCAAGCGCTATAATCGTGAAACTCTGGAAATACGCTACAAAGGTAAAACTATCAATGAAGTGCTGGAAATGACAGTCGAAGAAGCCTATGTCTTCTTTAAGCCAGTGCCGGTTTTAGCGCGTAAACTACAAACAATGGTGGATGTCGGTCTGACCTATATTACCTTGGGGCAAAATGCGACCACCTTATCTGGCGGTGAAGCGCAGCGAGTTAAATTATCCAAAGAGCTATCCAAGCGCGATACTGGCAAAACTCTATATATTTTGGATGAACCAACGACGGGGCTGCATTTTCAGGATATCCAGCAGTTACTCAATGTCTTGCACACGCTACGTGACCACGGCAATACCATTATCGTGATCGAGCATAATCTGGACGTTATCAAAACCGCTGACTGGGTGATTGATATTGGTCCTGAAGGGGGCGATGGCGGTGGAAAGGTGGTTGCTGAAGGGACACCCGAGCAAGTTTCCAAAGTAGATCATTCGCATACAGGCTATTATCTAAAACGCTTTTTTAAATAAGGTTTATAATCTTATTGTCTAGACGTAGGGCGCCATCTGCTTATGTAAAGATTGCCGGGCTAAAGCCGCGCCCTACGTCTGGTTTGTTTAAGCAATAATTGCCCAACCTACCTTTTAGCAAAGGGAAAAATATGCTATCGTTTATCCAGGCAGTGATTGACAGGTATGTAGCATCCCCTGTCCGATTACTCGACATCTTACGAGAGTTACAATCCGAATTTCAGCATATTTCAGCTGAAACCACTGAATATGTTGCAAAATCCCTCGATATTCCGCGCACACAAATCATCAGTGTCATCGAGTTTTACAGCTTCCTGCATGCGACGCCCCAGGGTAAATATTCGCTGCTAGTCAGTGATTCGATTACCGATCATATGCTGGGTAAACAGGATTTAATGAGCTACTTTGCCAGCCAGTTACACGTCACTATAGGCGAGCTTCGTGCCGATGGTTTAGTCAGCTTAAATAATACCTCTTGCTCGGGCATGTGTGATCAGGGCCAGCCGAATTTTTTGCGGTTAGCGATGATATTTACCTGCCCGGTTTACTACTACAACATCCAATAACACCCAGAGATGCTTTAAAGGTACGCTATCAAAAAGGGCTACAAGAAACCCTGGCAGAGATTAATACTTCTGGGCTGCGTGGTCGCGGCGGCGCGGGTTTTAATACCGCCATGAAATGGCGCTTTTGCTCCGAAGAAGCTGAAACTGAGCGTTATGTAGTGTGTAACGCCGATGAAGGCGAGCCTGGCACCTTTAAAGATAGAGTTTTATTAAATTCCTATGCCCACCAGGTATTTGAAGGCATGACCTTATGCGCCAGCATTATTAAAGCTGAACAGGGATTCTTATATCTACGCGGTGAATATTTACATTTAGTCGAAAAATTACAAGATATTCTCGAACAGCGACGTGACTCAGGATTATTAGGCAATAACATTCTAGATCAAGGATTAAACTTTGATATCGAGATACGTCTGGGTTGCGGTGCCTATATCTGTGATGAAGAATCTGCATTAATCGAATCGCTAGAAGGTAAGCGCGGTATTCCTCGGAATCGGCCACCCTACCCTGTCTCTCAGGGTTATCTGGGTAAACCCATAGTCGTAAATAATGTCGAGACTTTTTTTGCCGCCAGTAAAATCGCTGCGCAAGGTGGACAATGGTTTGCCGATGTCGGCACAAAACAATCTCAAGGCACGAAAATATTGAGTATTAGTGGTGATTGCACAAAGCCCGGCATCTATGAATATCCATTTGGCACCCGCATTGAACAAGTTCTCCAAGACTGTGGTGCAACAGATGTTTTAGGTATACAAGTTGGCGGCCCTTCTGGTACCTTTATCGGCCTGGATGAGTTACAGCGTACACTGGCATTTGAAGACCTTGCTACGGGTGGGTCGTTTATTATTTTCAATCAGTCACGCAGTATTCTAGATATCGTCAAAAACTTTACCCATTTTTTTGCACATGAAAGCTGTGGCTTTTGTACCCCCTGTCGAGTGGGCACCTCCCTGTTAAAAAAAACAGCTGGGTAAAATTACCGATGGCTACGGCTCTGCTGGTGATGTCGCTGCTTTAGAAGAGCTCTGTCAATTAGTAAAAAATCATAGCCATTGTGGTCTGGGACAAACCGCCGCCAATCCGATTCTATCAACATTACAGCGTTATCCAGAAAACTATCAGCAACGCTTGAAAAAAATCAGTTATGAACCCGGGTTTGATTTAGATGCGTCACTGGAAACCGCCCGACGTCTTGCTAAACGTACCGACCCCGGCGCCTATCTGGCACAAGTAGAGGAGGATTAAACATGCGCAAAACAATTACTATTGATGGCCAGGAAATACCCTACACAGAAGGGCAAACTATTATGGATGCAGCCATCTCAGCGGATATCTATATCCCACATTTATGTCATGACCCTGACTATGAACCGCATGGCAGCTGTAAACTCTGTACGGTCAGTGTGAATGGCAGAAATTGCTCAGCCTGCACCTTTCCGGCCATGGAAGGACAGGAAATTATCAATCACAGTGTCGACTTAGAACAAGACCGCAAGCGTATTACGCAAATGCTGTTTGTCGAAGGCAATCACTTCTGTCCCTCTTGTGAAAAAACCGGCAACTGTCAGTTACAAGGCATCGGCTGTTACTTGAATATGCACGACAACCATTTCCCGCATTTTTTTGCCAACCGTGAAATGGATGCCTCACACCCGGATATTCTAATTGACCAAAACCGCTGTATTTTCTGTAATTTATGTGTCCGCGCCAGTCAGGAAAAAGACCGTAAAAATGTCTTTGCTATCAGTGGCCGTGGCATTAACAAGCATTTAATCGTCAACTCGATTAGCGGACAATTAAAAGATAGCGATATCGATATTGCTGATCATGCCGTACATATTTGCCCAACAGGTGCCATCCTGATAAAACGTACTGGCTATCAAGTGCCTATAGGTCAGCGTACCTATGATCATACTAAAATAGATGCAGTGACTCTCGCCAAGGAGAATAAACAGCATGGCCGATAAATTAAAAGTTGCAACCACATCATTAGCCGGTTGCTTTGGTTGCCATATGTCATTTCTGGACATAAATGAGCGCATGATCGAATTAGCCCAGCATATTGAATTTGACCGTTCACCCATTACCGATATAGAACACTGTGGCCCCTGTGATATAGGCTTGATTGAAGGCGGCGTGTGTAATTCAGACAACGTCCATGTGCTGCGCGAATTCCGTAAAAATTGCAAAGTACTGGTTGCCGTAGGAGCATGCGCCATTAACGGTGGCCTACCTGCTATGCGCAATCACTTTAAAGTGGAAGACTGCTTAAATGAATCCTATATAGATGGGTTAGGCGTAGAAAATGCACAAATCCCCAGTGACCCCGAACTCCCGTTATTATTAGATAAGGTGCATCCAATCCATGAAATCGTTAAGGTCGATTACTATATGCCCGGTTGCCCTCCATCAGGTGATGTTTTCTGGACATTTCTAAGTGATATTATTGCCGGAGAGGAACCCAGTTTGCCCTATGAACTTCTGCATTTTGACTAATTAGTACTTAAACGAAAAAGCCGTTTTTTAAATACATATCACACCCAATCGAGTAACTAATTTTCAAATTGGCTCAGTTGGGATTAAAATCCACTCATTGTTACGAGTTTTCTCGGTGCAGTGCTATTTTGCCACTTTTTAAACGTACCCACCTCTAAGTGAGTTCACTTCTTTAAAAAAATTTAGGCAGCTTGCTTTTTTTGTTTGGCCAATCGTTGTCGTTCCATGCCCTGCTTTACTTGACCATTACAGATTGTTCGCGTCTTGCATGCCCGAATGGATATTCAGCAACATATGGAAAAATAATATTGCTCAGTTGTACAATTCAAACACATCAAAACAGAGCAAAAAGATCAAAATCTGAGTGATAGTGTGTGCAAAGTTGAGCAACTCGAACGATTACCACGGAAATTAACAAGCTTGTTGGTGGTTACATCCTTGCTCAACAACTAATTTAGCCGCATCTTGTTTAAATTCAAGGCGGTTTCAATTCTGAAGTGCAATTCCAGTAATCATGCTGCACTAATTCATATTTCAGCGTGTTTTATCTTGATCTTGTAGAACTACGTTTATAAATTATCGATTATTGTTATGTGTTAATATTATTGTTCGAACAATTAATGGCCATGATAATTCTATAACTTCTTAGTTAGTCATAATCAAATGGTCATATAATATGATTTTCTTTACAACTAAAAGGGAAAAAAATGAGTACTACCTCCAGCAAATTAGGAATAATAGACAAAGTAATTTTTATCGCACTAATCATATTTACTCTGGTTGGTGTTGCTATCACCAATATTTCCCCTGCTGAAGCGCATGTATACTGGCTAGTTATGAACCTAGTATTTGCCATAGGCGCAATTATTACCGGGTGGCATAAAGCTCAGACTAAAAAAGAACACACAAAGCTGATTACTTCTCAATTGATACACTGGGGAAGTACCATGGTAGCTGTAATGATCGTCTATGCTTTTTTACATTCGGGTCAAATTCAGAATGAAACTGTTTCACTGGCCATTGTCCTGATACTATCTCTTTCGACATTTCTGGCCGGAATACATATAGGTTGGCAATTTTCTGTTGTCGGGATTCTTTTAGCTATTTCGGTGCTTATCATTTCATATATGGAAGAGTATATATGGCTAATCGTAATAATCGCTTTAGCTTTGGTTCTTATTTCATATTTCTGGAATAAATTTAAAAAATCCTAAGAGCTTTAGGAGCAAGGATTTAATAATATTCGGATCTTGATTTGTCCTTTTGCCGGGCCTGTAAATAATTCTGTGTAACTGCCTGGTTTAAATATAATCGACTAAGCGGTCTTCGAACTCAATCATAAACCGATTCAAGGCTGAT
>LWDU01037684.1_pt1 | contig 34276 bp, 31 predicted proteins | sample 727161 | NCBI WGS metagenome assembly LWDU01 (sample SAMN04566230, study PRJNA314399) | hydrothermal vent metagenome | isolation source: deep sea hydrothermal plume seawater | place: Mexico: Gulf of California, Guaymas Basin | collected 2004-07-11 | reverse complement strand
AAAAACGTGACTTCTTCATGCAGAATCTCCCTGCGTCTAGCTTACGGAAAATTCTACTTTTGATCACCGCTGTTTTTCGGGGGGATTACCGCCCGTTATCGCCAGTTCTGGCAAACCTGTTTCTGCATTATGCATTGGATCGTTGGCTGACCGTTCGTCATCCGGATATCCCATTCTGCCGATATGCAGATGACGGAATACTGCGTTGTCGAAGTGAGCGTGAGGCTCAGTATCTGCATTCCCAGCTAGATATGCGTGAGGTGGACCCAATAGCTATTCACAGAGATGCCCAACAAACGAGTATACTGGCCTGTGTTTGTCCAGGCTGCTCGGATAAATCACCATCAGCTCCTTGCTAAGGCCAGGCTCACTCACGGGAATAGCCACCAGACTTCCATTTTGGACCTCCTCCCGTACAGAACTTTCAAGCACCAACGATGCGCCAAGTCCGACCTTAACCGCTTGCTTGACGGCTTCGGTGCTACCCAGCTGCATAGATACCGTCGGAAATGGCCCATGCTCACCGAAGTAGGTCGCCAAAAGCCGGCCAGTGCCGGTGCCGGGTTCGCCGCCGATCAGAGCCATGTTAGACAGCGTATCGCGGTCGATATCGGTTCGACGGGCTAACGGGTGACCAGGCGGAACGATTAGAACAACGGGCTCGTTACGCCACGCCTGAGCATGGAATCCGGGTAGATCATGCCACCACTCCATAATCGCCACGTCCAGCTCACCGTCCGATAAATGCCGTGCAATAGTCGGATTGGAATCTATTACCACATCCACCTCGGGCCCTACGCCCAGCTCCTTGTAACGACGGATGTAGGGCTGGAGCATATAAATCCCAATATTGGAGCTCGCCCCAACGCGAAGTCGAGCCTCCATAATGGAAGATCTCGCCTGCTCCTCCAGCCGGAGCAGACTTCGGGCAAAAGGCAACAAGGTTAAGGCAGCCCGGGTTGGCTCACAGCCAGAGCGCCCCCTGTGGACCAATAAAACGCCAAGTTGGTTTTCGAGTTTTTGAAGGTGCTGGGACAGTGTGGGTTGTGCGATGTCCAACTGGCGGGCTGCGGCCTGAAACCCGTTGTGGTCCAGCACCGCCACGAAACTCTTCAGCCAGACAAGATTCAGCATGGGCCGCTCTCGCGGCCACTGGGATCATTGATCGCATCATCCGGCCGCTCACCCCGAAGCACTTGCAGAATGTTCCGAGCAGCGCGTTGCTCGATAGCCAGACGCACCTGGCTGACTGCCGATCCGATGTGAGCAGTAAACAGCGTGTTGGGGTGGGCCCTGAGCCCCTGGGCGATCTCCCTCGGACGATCTTCTCTCGCCCAATCTTCCATCTCAAACACATCAGCGGCGTACCCCCCCAACTGACCGGATTGAAGCGCTTGCAGAACACTACCCTCATCCACCACAGATCCACGGCAGGGATTGATAAGGAATGCGCCCGGTTTCATTCCTGTTAGCGTTTCGCGATTAATGGTGTGGAGGGTTTGCTCATTGAGCGCCAGTGCCAGGATCACAATATCTGACTGGGCCAGCAGCATCTTGAGGGGAGTATGGGACAAACCCAGTGCCTGCTCATGCTGCACGGGTAAACGTTCCGGCTGGGAATAGATTAAATCCGCTCCCCATCCGTTCAGGCGCTGCGCCACCGCTTGGCCGATGGCCCCCATACCCACAATACCAATCCGTGAGCCTTCGATCCCCTGCCCATAGAAGCGTGGTGTCCAGCCAGTAAATTCACCGGATCGAACGAAGTGGTCCGCCGCCTTGACTTGTCGGGTGAGACTGATCGTCAGCCCGACCGTTAGCTCTGCAGTAGGCACGGTTAGCAAATCCGGTACAAATGTCAGCCAAACCCCATGACGCGTGCAGGCATCCACATCAAAGTTGTCATAGCCTTTCAGGGCTGCACCAATCACCTTCAAGCGCGGACACCCCTGTAGGAACTCCACTCCAACTCGGTCTGGCATGAACGCCATCATCGCATCAGCGTCTGCAACGCGCGCAGCCACTTCCTCCTGGGGCAACGTGGCGCCGGATTGGTTGGTGACCAGCTCGCAATCTTGGGCAAGTTCATCCAGAACACTGTCATGGATCTTATGGGTTATCACAACCTTGGGTTTCATCGACGTTCCTTATTTGAATTTCTTACGAAGGCGGCCACTGAGACTGTCCACGACGGTGACCATCAACAAGATGACAATGAGAATGGCGCTGACTTCCTGATACTGCATGATTCTCAGCGAGCCCATCAATTCGAAGCCAATACCACCGGCACCCACCATGCCCATTACGGTCGAGGCACGGAAATTGTATTCCCAGCGATAAATGGACACGTCCGCGAATTGAGGAAGTGCTTGTGGCAGCACGGCGTGATAGAGCACCTGCAAGCGAGTAGCGCCGGCAGCATCGGCCGCTTCCACTGGCGCCTCATCTACATGCTCAATCGCTTCGGCAAAAAACTTTCCAACCATGCCAATGGAGTGAAGACCGAGCGCCAGTACGCCAGGCAACGCCCCAAAACCAACAGCAGCCACGAAGATGATGCCCATGATCAGTTCCGGGACTGAACGCAAACCGTTTAAAAGGGTTCGAGTTACTTGGAACACCACCGGATGTGGAGAGGTGTTGCGCGCAGCCAGGAATGCCAGTGGCACAGACAAGGTTACTGCAATGGCAGTACCGGCAATGCTCATCGCAAGCGTGTCGATTAACGGCGACACCCAGCTGGCCACATTGGTGAAGTCAGGTGGAAGAGATTCGCCAATGAGTGTGCCTATGGCTGGCACGCCATTGGCAAGTGTATTGAAATTGAGCAGCCCTACGTACCAACTTGCGACAAAAATGATGAGCAGCACTAACAGCGACTGTCCGAGTTTTTTCCGCCAGCCTTTCGCGTGCTCATCCAGCACGGAGGCCGACGGGGCCGGCGACAGAGTCGCCGGTTCCGTCGTTGTATAGTTCATGGGGCACTCCTCACATTTTTGCGAAATCAAGATTGAGCAGGCCACCCATAGCGCGGATGACATCGTAATCTTCGTCGGTAATTGCCGCGAATCCCTCAGCCTTCAGGTTGTCGAGAATCTCCGGGTCATCGATCTGCAGAAAGGCTTTCTGAATGTTGCTCTTCAGCTCAGGGGCCAGGTTCGAACGCATGGCCCAGGGGTATTGAGGAAAGTCACCGCTGTAGCCCAGCACTTTGACCTTGCTCCGATCAATCAAACCGCGGTCCATCACATGCTCGAAGATAACTTCGGACAACCCTCCGGCGTCGGCATTGCCATTGGCGACGTTAACCGCAACAGCGTCATGGCTACCGACGAAATGAGCCTCATAGTCCTTTCCGGCTTCGAGCCCTGCCTTCTCAAGGAGTACGGCCTTGGGGATCAGGTGGCTGGAAGTGGATGCGCGGTCACCGTAGGCCATTTTCTTGCCTTTGATATCCGCGAAGGAGCCAACGCCAGAGTCCGCATTGGCAATAATGATGGAGCGATAAGTCGGCTTCCCGTCTACCACCATGGCGGCAAAGGGTTCAATGTCACTCTTACTCTTGGCCATCACATAGGACAACGGACCAAAGTAAGCCAGGTCAATTCGGCCAAAACGCATGGCTTCGATCATGGAGGAGTAATCGGTGGTAACAATCAGTTCTACTTCCTTACCAAGAGTGGTTTCCAGGTAATCCTTCAAAGGTTGGTTTCGCTTGATCAGTTCTGACGCGTTCTCATCCGGCAGCAAGGCAACTTTCAAAAGATCAGGGTCTGTATCTGCGGCATGGGCTGACCAATTGATGCCGAGCATCATTATCAGAGCCAGCAAAGAGTGAATCATTGTCTTCATTGTGCTATCTCCAGTACGTCTGTCGTTATCGGGGTGGTCTTAGGTTTATGGATGGCTGGTTTGCCTTCCGCAGCTACCACGCTGGGTGAACGGTGGTAAATCTCGTCCAGGTGTTTCGATTTCAGGTTTTCAGGAGCATCGTCAAAAACGATATGAGCGTTCGAAAGGCCGATGATCCGGTCTGCAAAACGCTGGGCGTATTCCAATTGGTGCAAGGAAATAACCGCGGTGATTCCATCTTCCTGACAAATATCGCGCAGTAGGCCGAGTACCTTTTCAGAAGTGGCCGGATCCAGGCTGGCAACGGGCTCATCGGCAAGAATCATGGATGGTTGCTGCACCAATGCTCTGGCGATTCCAACCCGCTGCTGCTGGCCGCCGGACAACTGATCTACTCGGGAAAGCGCTTTGTCAGCCAGACCTACGCGGTCGAGGCATTGCAGAGCCAACTCCAGGTCCTGCCGGGGCAGGGGAAGCAGGCTTCGCCAAGTACCGTGATACGCAAGTCTGCCTGTCAGCACATTCTGTAACGCGGTGTATCGTTCGATCAGCTGGTGATGCTGGAACACCATGGCGGTGCGGCTGCGGTGCTGTCGCAGGATTCTACGGTTGGTCAGTTCACCAAACTCGCCAGACACAACCTTCCCGGTTGTGGGCTTAACCAGGTGATTCAGTGAACGAAGCAGAGTGGATTTACCCGCGCCTGAAAGTCCCAGTAGCACGGTGAATTCGCCCTTGTGAAAGTGAACGTTGGTGGGTTTGAGCGCGAGGACGTTTCCCGGGTAGGTTACGCCCATACTCTCGACTCGAAGCATCACATTGGTTGATTGAGTTGGCGCCACAGGATCACCTTTTGCAATAAATAAGCTCGCCGTATTGCGAGTTACAATTGAACGGTAAAGCTGAGAGATGACACTGTCGTGTCACTGACGTGACAGGTTGATGAAGTGCTTTTGGTTCGCAAGGATTTTCCGAAGGGCTCTGTGAAATACATGGAGCTCAGCCAAAGTGGAACGAGCCACCCAGGAGCTTAAGCAACAAAAATTGCGTTCCACCGTCAGTCGGCGAATCTCACGGTACAGTTCGTCCGTGCTGAGTTCATCGAATTGCTTACCGACTATACTCTTGCCTTCGAGGAGGTCGGACGCGCTCTCCAATAGGTCGCGCTTCCAGGTGCTGACTATGGTGGGGTGGATCTGGAAACGGGCAGCAATTCAAGGTGTGGCCTTAAGGGTGGGCAAGGACAGCCTTGCACTTACTAATTCGAAATAAAGTAAGCAGGGCACTGTCACCGCATCACTGATGCTGCGCAAGCTCGGGAGCTATCCGCGTCAGAATGGCCTCGCGATCGCATTGCGCGAGCTGGGCCGCATTGAGTCGAACTGCGTCGCCGCGTGCAGGTTGGTTTGAATAAGGGCGAGGCTAAGAACGCGCTGGCTCGTGCCGTCTTCCTGAACCGGCTCGGTGAACTCCGCGATCGCAGTTACGAGAATCAACGCTACCGTGCAAGCGGACTCAATCTCGTCGTCAGCGCTATTATCCTTTGGAATACGGTTTATATGGAGCGGGCGGTTCAAGCACTGCGCGAAGACGGCCGGGATATCGACGAGACGCTTCTGCGGCATCTTTCTCCCTTGGGCTGGGAGCACATCAACCTGACCGGCGACTATAAAGGATGTCAAACAACTATCCTGCTGCGCGGGATAAGGCAAGGCCCCGTGAATGATATGCGAGAAATCGTGAATCGGCTGGGCCTGACCGGAGAAGCGGAGGCCACGCTTCATGTGGCGCTATTGCGTGAGCTGGTCCAGGGTCGTCCTGTCACTCTTAAGCGGCTTGCAGCGTCGCTCAACTGGACGACGGACCAGGTGGTGCAGGTGCGGGAACAGCTGCCTTGCGGAACCGTCGAGTATGACGGTCAGGGGTTGGTCGGTTCGTAGCTAATCTGGGCCCAACCGGGCGCCCTTTCTCACCCAATGTGGTCCCACTGCTCAGGATAATTGCGGGCCCAACAGATTAGCTTTGTGAGCCACTACAGATACCTGTTCATCGTATTCTGAGTGCTTCCGGGCAGCGTAGCCAGCCGCGACCACACTCACCATTAGTCGGTGTCCCGGATCAACCTGGCGACTTTGGTCAGTAAGGTGTTTGCGGCGTTGTCCGTAAATTGCTGTCCTTCCTCGATGTAGCCCCGCACCGTCCCGTCATGCTTCCAGCCACCCTGGCGCTTGATCTGCGCAAAGTCGACCTTTTCCCGCGCGGCGGCGGTGGATAGACCGCGCCGGAAGCTGTGACTGCTCAGGGTCGGCACGAAGTCCAGGCCGCAGGTTTCCCCAAGCGCTTTCAGGATTCGGTTCACCGACCCGCCTGAAAGGGCCTGGGATTGCAACCGATCCCAGCGGTTGACGGCGCGGAAGACGGGGCCTTCGTGAATGCCGGCATGCTCTAGCCAGGTTTCGAGGGCGCTGACCGGGCAGACCAGCTCGTTGCCCCGAGGCAGGGCCCGCTTCAGGCCTTCACCGTGAGGGTCTGTTTTAGAGCGCGGCAGGGTCACCACCAGCCCTTCCGGCTCCCACGACAAGTGCTTCACCTCAATCGCTACCAATTCACTGCGGCGAAACGCCCCAAAAAAACCGACCTGCAGCAGGGCCCAGTCACGATGCTTCTTGAGCGAGTCAGGCTGTTGCTGGAGTGTTTCCAGGAAGGCCGCAATGTGTTCGAGGCGCAGCGCCCGGGCTTGCCGTTTCGGCCGACCATGGGCGCGACGAATCCCTTCCAACGTTTTGCGCACGCCGGGGTCTCGAGCGGGATCACGCAATCCCTGAGTCTGGTGCCAGCGCCCCAGGGCCGTCAGGTAAACATCCAGCGTGCGAGGATTAAGCGCGTCTGCCTGATCGGACAGATAGGCCGCAAGGGTCGCCGGCTGTGTCGGGAGACGTCCACCCCAGCGCTCAAAGCTGCGAATGGCCGCACGGTAGGTCCGCCGCGTGTTGTCGGTGGTGGCCATGTGGATGTACCGATTAGCCGTATCGGCTAATACGGTCTTTTCCGCGTTACGTAATGTGGACTTGACGGTGGGTTTTGGATCCATGACCGCTCCAATTCGAGGCGTGCTTTCAAGAGCCGCTGATGTACCGGCGTTACAGGAGCAGGATAGAACAGACCACACACTAACGCACGTTAACGCGCTTTAACGTGCGTTAGGCATCTTAAATAAATTTTGTTAATTATCGAATAAATAATGTAATATTACATATCACGTTATATGATAAAATGAGGCATGTCATGGCCCGCGCCGGAATTACTTACCAGGATGTCGCCAACGCTGCGCAACGCGTCCGCCAACGCGGTGACGAGCCCACTGTCGACCGGGTGCGATCGGAACTCGGTACCGGCAGTCGCAGCACTCTCGCAGGCAGCGAAGCCGCAGCGGATCTGAACGGACTCCCGGCTGACTTGGTGGCCGCCGTGAAAGCCCTGCATGAGCGAGCTCAATACGCGGCCGATGAACGTATTACGCAGGAGCGCGAAGCGCACCAGACGCTGGAACAGCAATGGCGCACCGAGCTGGAAGAGGTGCGGCAGCGGTGCGAGTCACTGGAAGAGCAACGCTGCGGGCTGGAGAAGGCCAATGAAGCGCTTCGCAACGAAAGCGATGCCCAGGCCCACGCTCTTCAACAGGAACAGCTCCGGGCGGCCTCACTCACGTCCAAACTGGAGGCAAGTCAGGAGAAACTCAGTGAGACCACTGCAACCGTCCAAGAGATGAAGCAGGAAAACCGCGATATCCGCAGCCATTTCGAGCACTACCAGCAGGAGATTGCCGAGGATCGCCGTCATGAACGGGACCAGTTCCACAGGACCCAGTCAGGGCTGGAGGGTCAGGTGGATCAGCTGACGCAGCAGCTCCGTTCCAGCGAACAGGACCGCGACACGCTGAGACAACATCGCGACCAAATAAACCAGCGCTATGAGGCCAGTCAGGATCACGCTGAAAACTTGAAAGAAAAATTGCACGCGAGCCAGGCCGTCATAACACAATGGGCAACGCGAACAGAAACGCTGGAAGCGACAGTCGACCGCCTCCAGCTGGAGCGAGATAGCGACGCCGAACACAGGGAGAAGCTTGGTGCGGCCCTAACGGATTCTGAAAAACATCTCGCGGCCTGCCAGCAGCGGATCTCCGACCTCAGAGAGCGCGTGGCAGCGGCTGACGACCGAAACCAGTTCCTCAACGATCAGAATCGCGAATTACTGCAGGAAAAAGCTGTCCTCCAGGGTCAGTTGAAACAACTACAAACAAGCCTGGCTAAATAGCCCGCTATTGTCTCGGCCTGATCATCCCTGAGAGTTGCGAGTGATGCCAATCGCGCAAGGAGTAGTTAGATGTCTACCGTGATCTTTGGCAGGCTGCGAGCTGCGGCAAAACGCATTCAGCATGATGCGCTGACGGTTATTTTGTGGCGCGAGACCCGAATACCCCCCATAGTCGTTCGGCTGCTCGCAATCGCAGCGTACGCCATGAGTCCAATTGATCTCATTCCGGACTTCATGCCGATCCTGGGCTATCTTGACGACATTATCTTGGTCCCGCTGGGCATCGTCCTTGTCATCAAGCTGACGCCATCGAATGTGATAGAAGCAAGTCGCTCGAAAGCAGCTAAAGTGGCAATCAAGCCGATCAGCCACGTTGCGGCCGCAGTCGTTATTGGCACATGGCTTTTATGTGCCACGGCTTTTGGCTACTGGGTGTGGGAATACAGCAGGTAACGCATCGTCTGCACGTGATGAAATAGTTAATTTAAGGCTTGTAAAACAGATGGTTAATGCGCTTTTTGGAGGATTTCGTCAGAATCGTTGCCGACCCTCGAACAGGGCGACGTGCTGCTGGAGCTGGACGCGGAGCTGAACCGTCTGGCCCTGGAAGGCGCCCGCGCCGCCGCCGCGGAGGCGGAAGCCACCCTGGCGGACGCCCGCCGGCGCCTGGAGGAAGCCAGCACTCTGGCCGCCCGCCAGAGCATTGCCGCCACCCAGGTGCGCGGCCTGGAATCCGAGGTGGAGGTGGCCCGTTCCTCTCTGGCCGGCGCCCGCGCCGAGGCGCGCCGGCAAAGCGCCCTGCTCGCCCGCCATGCCTTGAAAGCCCCGTTCGACGGCGTGATCAGCCAGAAGCAGACCGAAGTGGGCGAATGGGTGACACCGGGCACCCCGGTGCTGGAACTGGTAAGCCTGGAGGATTTGCGCGCCGATCTGTCGGTGCCGCAGGAGTATTTTCCCAGGGTGTCCAAGGACGACCGGCTGGAAGTCCGGCTGGGCGGCGACACCGGCCCGGCCTACCCGGCCAGCATTTCCGCCATCGTGCCGGTCAACGACCCCAGTGCCCGGACCTTCCTGGTGCGGGCGCAGTTGGCGTCGCCGCCGGCGCTGACGCCGGGGATGTCGGTGCGCGCTACCCTCTTCCTGCGTGGTGACGAGGCCCGCCTGGCGGTGCCCCGCGACGCTCTGGTGCGCTACCCGGACGGCCGGGTGTCGGTGTGGCTGGCGGAAGAAGGCGACGACGGCCTGGTGGCGCGGGAGCAGCGCATCCGTATCGGCGACGGGCTGGCCGATCTGGTCACCGTGAAGGAAGGGTTGTCCGCCGGCGACCGGGTGGTGGTGCGCGGCAACGAAAGCCTGACCGACGGCCACGCGCTGCGGGTGTCCGAATGAGGTTTCGCCGTGTTTGAGAAGATTGTCCGCAACGGCACCCTGATGACCGTGGTGGTGTTGATCATCACCATTCTCGGCGTGCTCGCGGCGTTGCGCATTCCGGTGCAGATGATTCCCGATCTGGAAGTGCGCACCATCACGGTCCAGACCACCTGGCCCGGTGCCACGCCCCAGGACGTGGAAAAAGAGATTCTGATCGAGCAGGAAGAGTACCTGCGCAATATTCCCAACCTGCGCCGTCTCACCGCCACCGCGCGCAGCGGTGACGCGGAAATCGAGCTGGAATTCCCGTTCGGCGTGGACATCACCGAGACACTGATCCGCGTCAACAATGCGCTCAGCCAGGTGCCCTCCTACCCGGACAACGTGGACCAGCCGCGCATTCTGTCCACGTCGTTTTCCGCCAACGCGTTCATGTACTACCGGGTCTCGCCCCAGGAAGGCAATCCGAAAGACCTGGATATGGACATGATGCGCGACTTTATCGACGACAATGTCCGTACCCGCATGGAAAGCGTCAACGGCGTCTCCCAGGTGGAGCTGCGCGGCGGCGCCGAGCGGCAGATACGCGTGCTTTTGGACCCGCAAAAGCTGGCGGAACGGGGCTTCACCGTGATGCAGGTGCGCGAGGCGTTGCTAAGCCGCAACCAGGACGTGTCCGGTGGCGAGGTGGACAGCGGCAAGCGGCGATATCTGTTGCGCACCGTGGGGCGTTTCGACCAGGTGCCGCAGCTGCTGGACCTGATTCTCGAGCGCCGACAGGACAGCGTGATCCGTCTGCGTGACGTGGCCACGGTGGAGTTGGACCATTTCCCGGTGCGCGCCGAGTCGTTCGTCAACGGCGAACCGGTGATCAGCCTGGCGGTACGCCGCGAAACCGGCTCCAACGTGATCGACATCAAGTACGCCATGTTCGATCAGGTCGATCTGATCAATAAGGAAGTGCTGGAACCCGCCGGCATGCGCATGTCGCTGATCTCCGACGACGTGCGCTACGTGGAAGCCTCGGTGGCCAATGTCTGGACCAACCTGGCGATCGGCGCGGTGTTCGCCACCCTGGTGATGTTCCTGTTCCTGCGTTCGGTGCGTGTCACCGCCGTGGGCGTGGTGGGCATCCCGATCTGTACCATCGCCGCCTTTCTGGGCCTGCTGCTGGCCGGGCGCACCATCAATGTGATCTCCCTGGCCGGGGTGGCGTTCGCCATCGGTATGACGCTGGATAACTCCATCGTCGTGCTGGAGAGCATCGAGATCGAGCGGCGCAAGGGGCTGGACCGGTTCCGCGCCTCGGTGGAAGGCATCCGTAAGGTGTGGCCGGCGGTGTTCGCCTCCACCATGACCACGGTGCTGGTGTTCCTGCCGGTGGTGTTTATCTCCCAGGAAGCCGGGCAGCTCTACTCCGACATCGCCATCGCCGTGTCCGCGTCGATTCTGATCTCCATGCTGGTGGCGATGACCGTGATTCCGACGCTGGCGGCGCGCCTTGATTTCCGCGCGGTATTCGACCATGACGGCCAGGACAGCGGCTGGTTGCGGCGCGTGCACGGCCTCTCCCACTGGCTCAGCGCCACCGCGCCCCGGCGCCTGGTGACCATCGCCGCCACGGTCACCGGCGGCGCCCTGGTGCTGGTGCTGCTCACGCCGCCGGCGGAGTATCTGCCCGAGGGCGAGGAAGCCAAGACCTTCGCCTCCATGAACGCACCGCCGGGCTATAACCTGAACGCCATGGTGGAAATCGGTAAAGAGGTACAGGCCCATTTTCTGCCCATGGTGGACGCCGACCCGGCCGCCTGGGAGCGTGGCGAGCTGCCGGCACCGCCGATCCGCTACCTGAACCTGTCCATCGAGGCCCAGAGCCTGCGCATCATCGCCGAGCCGGTGGATCCGGATCATATGGAAGCGCTGATGGACGCCATCACCGCCTATTACGAACGCTACCCCGGCATGCGCGCCTTCGCCGCGCGCGGCTCGATCATCTCCAGCAACGACGGCGGCACCCGCAGCGTCAATCTGGATATTTCCGGCAACGATCTGGCCACTCTCTATGAAGTGGCGCAAACCGCCTACCGGCGCGCCGAAGCGGTGTTCGAGAACCCGCGCATCCAGAGCCAGCCGGCCAGCCTGTCTCTGGCCCAGCCGCTCCTTGAGGTGCGCCCCGACTGGGAAAGAGCCGCCGAGCTGGGCATGGGCGCCGGCGACATCGGCTTCACCGTGGCCGCGCTCACCGACGGCGCCTTCATGGATGAGTTTTTCCTTGGCGACGACAAGGTCGACATCTACGCCTACAGCAACGCCGGGGTCGATCCGGACCTGGCCGCCCTGCCCTCGCTGCCGGTGCACACGCCCCAGGGCGCCACCGTGCCGCTGTCCTCGGTGGCGCGGCTGGTGGAAACCGTGGATACCAGCAGCGTGCGCCGGGTCAACGGCCGCCGAACCGTGACGCTGAACATTATTCCGCCCCGCTCCGTGGCACTGGAAACCGGCGTCGCCATGGTGCGCAACGATGTGATCGGCGCCCTGCGCGAAGCCGGCGAAATTCCGCCGGAGGTGAACGTGGATATCTCCGGCGCCAGCGACCAGCTGCAGGCCACCCAGGAGGCCCTCGGCGGCAACTATGTGGTGGCGGTGTTGCTGGTGTATTTGTTGCTGGTGGCGATCTTCACCCACTGGGGCTACCCGCTGCTGATCATGACCACCATTCCGGTGGGCATCGCCAGCGGCATCCTGGGTCTGGCGCTGCTCAACGGCCTGGGTGAATTGATGCCGCTGGTGGGCCTGCCCGGGTTCAGCCAGCCGTTCGACATGATCTCCATGCTCGGCTTTTTGATCCTCATGGGCACGGTGGTCAACAACCCGATTCTGATCGTGCACGAGGCGCTCACCAATCGGCGTGGTGGCATGGCCGTGGCCGAATCGGTCAGTGAGGCGGTGCGCTCGCGGCTGCGGCCGATCGCCATGACCACCATCACCACGGTGTGCGGTCTGGCGCCGCTGGTGCTGATTCCCGGCGAAGGCACCGAGCTGTATCGCGGCGTCGGCGCCATCGTGTTGTTCGGCCTGCTGGGCACCGCCATCATCACGGTGACCTTCCTGCCCGCGCTCACCGCCACGGTGTTGCGTCTCACCGAGCGCCGTTGAGCAGGGCTCTGGCGCCGCCGTCCGCCTCTGTTGCATGATTGTAACCGAGGCGGCCGTTTCGGCCGTCCCGTTAAGGAGCTGTTGCGATGACGACCCTGAAGGATACCGCCGGCCAGGGCGGGGGCATTCTGGTTTTTCTCGACCGCGATTTGAAAGCGCCGCAACCGGCGCTGACCAAGGGCCTGAAACTGGCGCGTGCCGCCGGCTTGCCGGTAACGGTGATGGTCAACAGCGATTCGGCGGCGATGCGCCGGGCGGTGGGTCTGGACGAGGAACGCCGGCAGGCGGCGGAGAAACAGATCCAGAAGGCCTGGGACAAACGCATCGACGCGCTGTGCGGCGACCACCAGGTGGACAAGCGCATCGTTTCCTCCCGGGACAGCGAACAGGCGCTGCGGGACACGGTGCGTGACTGCCGCCCGGTGCTCAGCGTGGTGCATACCAGCGACGAAGGCCGGCTACGCCGCCATTTGTTCACGCCCCGCGACTGGCTGCTGATTCGTCACGCCCCGGGCGCGGTATTGTGCGTGCACTCGGACCCCTGGAACGACACGCCGAAGTTGACCGCCGCGGTGGAGCCGGAACAGTACGAAGGCGGGCTGGACGACAGAGTCATCCGCACCGCAGGCTATTGGTGCGAGCAGTTGCACGGTGACCTGGAAGCGGTGCACGTGCTGGAGCACCCGGACGAAACCTTGCTGCTGGTGGCCGGCGAAGCGCTGCCGGAATACGCCGCCAGTGCCGCCAACATTCGCGATTACCATCAAAAAGCACTGGACGCGTTCGCCGAGCGCCACGCCCTGCCCAACGACCGCGCTACCCTGCTTGAAGGGCCGGTATCGCGGACCCTGGCGGGCTACTGCGAGGAACAGGGCAGCGACTGCCTGGTGGTGGGCACGGTGCGCCGCAACCCGGTGGAGCGGTTACTGCTGGGCGCCACCGCCGAAGGGCTCCTGACCCGGGCCGGCTGTGACGTCATGGTGGTCAAACCGGACGACTTCGAGTCCGACTGGCTGTAAAAGCCGGCGGCGCGCCGTGAAGGGGTTCAGGCGGCCCCTTCCTCGCGACGGAATACCGGCTTGGTGTCGGTGGAGGCCGCCTTGTCGTAGCGGTAGCCGGCGACGCGGAACTTGTTCAGCTGCGCCGGCGTTTCAATCCCTTTCTGCAGAATCCAGGCGGCCATCAGGCCGCGCGCCTTCTTGGCGTAGAAGCTGATCACCTTGTATTTGCCGTTCTTCTCGTCCTGAAACACCGGTTCGATCACCGGCCCGGGCAGCTGCCCGGTGCGCACCGATTTGAAATACTCGTTGGACGCCAGGTTGATCAGCACCTCGGTGCCGGCGGCCTTCATGTCCTTTTTCAACTGCCCGGTGATAGTGTCTCCCCAGAACTGGTAGAGATCCTTGCCCCGCTCATTATCCAGACGGGTGCCCATTTCCAGCCGGTAGGGTTGCATCAGGTCCAGGGGCCGCAGCACGCCATAAAGCCCGCTGAGAATGCGCAAACGGCTTTGCGCCGCCTTCAGATCGTCGCCGTCGAAGCGGGTCACGTCCAGACCGGTGTACACATCGCCCTTGAAAGCGAACAATGCGGGTCGGGCATTGTGTTTATCGAACGGTCGCGACCATTGGGCGAACCGTTCCACATTGAGGTGAGCGATCTTGTCGCTGACCTTCATCAGGCTGGCCAGATCCGCCGGCGACAGCTTCCGGGCACGCTCCACCAGTTCGGCGCTGTGTTCCAAGAGGCGCGGCTGGGTGGCGCGCAGCGCCGGCAACGGCGAGTCGTAATCCAGCGTTTTGGCCGGCGATACCACGATCAACATGCGGTTCTCCTTTACAAGATGCAGACCCGATTATAAGAACACCGTCGAGAGATGAAACAGGCTTTATACTATGGCCCCCTTGGCGAGATGCTATCGTACCCTCAACCATACCGGGGAGTGATCCAGACCCATGCGTTTTTTGTTGGTGTTAACCGTGACCGTCGCCGTTGTCGTGCTGCTGTGGGGCAGCTGGCAAGCGGGCCGGAAACCTTTTTATCTGGTGCTCGCCGGCGTCGCGGTGGCCGGCGCCATCTTCCTCGGCGCGATGCTGTTCACGGATCAGGAACGCCGTGTCCCCACCGACCCGGAAACGGTGGAAACCAGCATCACCAGCGTCCACCAGACCGAAACCACCTTCCGTCTGCGCGGTGAAATCATCAATCGCGGCGAGAACGCGGTGGCGCGCACCGAAGTCATGGCGGAAGCCCTCAGCTGCCCGCCGGCGAAAGCCTGTGAGGTGTTGTACGGCGAGCGTTTGACGCTTTCCATGCACATTCCCGCCGGTGGCCGCTACCCGCTCAACCTGTCCGTGCCCCGCCCCGACCGGGATATCCAGGCCGACCGCTGGCGTGCCCGCGTGTTGCGCGTGGAAGCCTACGACCGCTGAGAACCGGGCCGTCGCATGGACCACTAGGCAATCGCCGACTAAATGGTCACAATGCCGGCTCCTCGAAGCACAGCAACGGCTGTAGGAGAGATAATGGCAGCGCTCATTCCTGGCCACCCTACCCCAATCGCACCCAACGCCTGGCGGGTACTGGGCCGCAATCCGGGAATGATGACCGGGCCCGGCACCAACTCCTATCTGGTTGGTGAACAGGCTCTCACGGTCATTGATCCGGGTCCGGTGGACCACGAACACACCCAGGCGCTGCTGCACGCGGCGGAAAAGATCGGCCGCCCGATCGAACAGATTCTGGTCACCCACACCCACCGAGACCACTCCCCCGGCGCCCGCGAACTGGCTGAAGCCAGCGGCGCGCGGATGCTTGGCCCGGATGTGCCCGACGACGGCCTGCAGGACGAGACCTGGGCCCCGGAACGGCGTTTGCGTCACGGTGAGCGTGTTGATTGCGGCGGCATCGAACTGGAAGTGATCGCCACGCCCGGGCACGTCGGCAACCATCTTTGCTATCTGATGGTGGACCAGAACCTGCTGTTCACCGGCGACCACCTGATCCAGGGCTCCACCGTGGTGATCGCACCGCCTTCGGGCTCCATGGCCGCCTATATGGAATCACTGGCCCTGTTGCGCGATTACCGCATCGACCTGATGGCACCGGGCCACGGCGACGTCATCGACGACCCCATGGCCACCGTGGACAAGACCCTCGCCCACCGCCGCGAGCGCGAACGAAAGGTCGTGGAAGCGCTGGACGCCGACCCGATCACCGTCCAGGAACTGGTCACCCGGGTCTACGAAGACGTGCCCGCCTTCCTGCACGGCGTCGCCTGCCTCTCCCTGGAAGCCCACCTGATCAAACTCCGCGACGAAGGCCGCGTCAGCCACACCGGCGGCAAATGGGCGGTGTAAAGCAGTTGATAGTGGACAGTTGATAGTTGATAGCTAAAAGACGCGATGCCGGTTTTTATAAACGGAAAGGCCGTGCCCGCGAACTGACAGCGCGGGCACGGCCTTTGATGTGACGACGAGCTCAACCGCGCAGCTATCAACTATCAATTATCAACTATCAACTGATCTTCACAGCCATCCCTTGCGTTTGAAGTACCAGTACGGCGCCATGCCGGATAGGAGCATCAGGCCGAGCACCGCCGGGTAGCCGAACGCCCACTGCAGTTCGGGCATCACGTCGAAGTTCATGCCGTAGATGCTGGCGATCATGGTGGGCGGCAGGAACACCACCGCCGCGATCGAGAAGATTTTGATGATCTGGTTCTGTTCGATGTTGATGAAGCCCTGGGTGGAATCCATCAGGAAGTTGATCTTCTCGAACAGGAAGGTGGCGTGGGACATCAGGGTGTCCAGGTCGTGCTGGATTTCCGAGCAGGTGCGGCGCCGGTCCTTGTCGGTGCGAACGTAGCGCTGGATAAAGGAGATCGAGCGCTGGGTGTCCATCAGGCAAAGCCGGATCTTACCGTTGCTGTCCTCCAGGTGGGCCAGCTTTTCGATGCCGTCTTCCAGCTCCGCTTCTTCGTCTTCCAGCACCAGGTAGCTGACTTCCTCCAGGTTGCGGTGGATGTCTTCCAGGCTGTCGGCCATGTTTTCCACCTTCTGCTCGAGAATGCTGAGCAGAATATCCAGCGGCGCCTGGGCCTGCACCCAGCCGCGGCGCACGCGCAGGCGCATCAGGCGGAAGTCCGGCAGCCGTGAGTCGCGGAAGGTGAGGAGCCGGCCCGGCTGCAGCACGAACGCCACCGTCGAGGTGCGGTGGCGGCCTTCGGCCTGATAGACGAACAGCGAGTGCACGTGCAGGCCGTATTCGTCGTGGAAGAATCGGGCCGAGGCCTCGATTTCCTCCACGTCGTCGGATTCGGGCAGGTTCTGGCGAAACAGGTGCTGCAGCTGCTCACGTTCCTCGTCGGACGCGTCGACCAGGTCGATCCAGCTGGCCGCGTCGGAGGTACCCGGGGTGAGCTCGGCCACATCCCTCTCGCGGAGCACTCCTCTTTCGATGTCGTAAACGTGCAGCATGCTAAGCTCCTCGCGAACAGTATGGGCCGGGGTCAGGCATCAACCCGGCTTAGATAGAGCAGCGCATGATAACTGTCAACTCCACGATAACACGGCTGAACGAGAGCACGACGGCGATCGAGCTGGGCCAGGGAGCCCGTCTATGGCTGATTCACGGCGTTCTGGGTGAAGACGCGCAGCCGTTATTCCACACGCTTTGTAACCATTTGCCCTGGGACCGTCCCCGAGTGCGCGTGTTCGGCCGGGAGCATCCCGTACCCCGGCTCACCTGCTGGGTGGCGGACAGCGGCGTGCGCTACCGCTACTCGGGTCTGACCCACCAGGGCGAGGGCTGGCCCCCGGCGCTGGATACGCTGCGCCGGGAGGTCACCGCCCTCACCGGTCGGCGGCCCAATGGGGCCTTGGCCAATCTCTACCGCGACGGCGACGACAGCATGGGCTGGCACCGCGACAATGAACCGGAGCTCGGCGCGCACCCCTGGGTACTCTCCTATAATCTCGGCGCCGCCCGCGACTTCGCGTTCCGCCCCTACGGCAGCGGCCGCCAGAGCCGGGTGATCGCGCTGGAGCACGATAGCCTGCTGGTGATGTCGCCGGAGGTGCAGACCCACTTCGAGCACGCCCTCCTCTTGAGCTATGTTTTCTTCGGTTAGACGGATCCTGTAGGAGCGGGCCCTGCCCGCGAAAGGGTGGCGCTAGCCACCCGGCCGGATACCAGAGATATTGTTAGTACTGCCGTTAGAGGTGCCTCTGGAATCCTGCCGGGAGCTTCGCTCCCTTTCGCGGGCAAGGCCCGCTCCTACAGGATCCGTCTAACCGAAGAAAACATAGCTCAAGAGGATCGCCGCCAACAGGCCGGCGGCGTCGGCGGCCAGGCCGCACCACAGGGCATAGCGGAAATCGCGGATGCCGACGCTGCCGAAGTACACCGCGAGCACATAAAAGGTGGTTTCCGTGGAGCCCTGCATCACCGCCGCCATGCGACCGGCCAGTGAATCCACCCCGTGGGTCTGCATCACGTCGAGCATGGCGGCGCGGGCACCGGAACCGCTCAGGGGTTTCAAGAACGCCACCGGCAGCGCGTCCACGAAGCGGGTGTCCCAACCCAGCCCGGCGGCGCCGAGGCGGATCGCTGACAGCACCGCTTCAAGAACGCCGCTGGCCCGCAGCATGGCGATGGCGGCGAGCATGGCGACCAGATAAGGAATCAACTTCACCGCCAGGGTGAAGCCTTCCTTGGCGCCTTCCACGAAACAGTCGTAGCTGTCGATGCGGGCGCGCCAGGCGGCGAAGAAGAACAGGCCGATAACCGCCAGAAGAATGCCGTTGCCGAACAGACCGGAAAGGGTGTTGCCCAGATCCGGCGGTGCCAGATAGACACCCAGCGCCAGCAGCGCCAGCAGCGCCAGCCAGCCCAGGGCCACCGCGATCAGCAGCGGGTCGCGCAGCGGTATGCGCTGCAGCCGGGCGGTAAGGATCACGCCGATAAAGGTGGAGACCGTGGTCGCCATCAGCATCGGCAGGTACACCGCCGCCGGATCGGCGGCGCCCTGCTGAGCGCGGTAAAGCAGCACCGTCACCGGCACCAGGGTCACCGAGGAGGTGTTCAGCACCAGGAACATGATCTGGCTGTCGGTGGCCCGGCGCGCCTCCGGGTTGTGTTCCTGGAGCGACTCCATCGCCTTGAGGCCCAGTGGGGTGGCGGCGTTGTCCAGGCCCAGCATATTAGCGGCCAGGTTCATGGAGACCCCGGCGCCGGCGGCCGGGTCCCGCCGCAGAGACGGCATCAGGCGGGCCAACACCGGGCGCACGCCGGCGGCCATGCGGTCGGCCAGACGGCTTTGTTCGGCCAGCCGGAACAGGCCGCTCCACAGGGCCAGCACGCCGATCAGTCCCAGGCTCACTTCCACCGCCAGGTCGGCCGCTTCCCAGAGCGCCGACACCACACGGGCCGGCGCTTGCAGATCGCCGCCCAGCAGCTGCACCAGGGCACCGAGTATCCCGATCAGAAAAAAGGCGGTAAAAAGACGATGCACTGGGGCCTCATGAATGACGGTAAAGCGCTCAGTATGTCGATCAACGCGGCGTTTGCCTATCCATGCGCGCTTGCCCCGGCCCCACTCTTTGGGCGACCCTGTTCCAAGTGGCGGTTTCCTTTATACTGCCGTGGAACCCTTTAAAAATGCAGCCGAGTAAGTTCATGTCCGTATTCCGCAAGCTGTTTGGCGTGCTCCTGGCGGCCCTGTTGTTGGGCGGCGCCCTGAAGGTGGGCGGCGACCTGGGCAACAACCCCGTTATCGAAGGATCGCTCAAGCCCGAGAAGGTCCACCGTGAAGCCGCCGAAGAGATCGTCGAGCGCCTGGAACTGCACTACCGGCGTCTCAAGTTCGACGACGCCCTTTCCGCGCAGGTGCTTGAGCAGTACTTGCAGGATCTCGACCCCAACCGGCTGTATTTCACCCAGCAGGATGTGAACGACTTCCAGCGTTACCGCGACCAGCTCGACAATCAGTTGCGTGACGGCGTTCTGGAAGCCGGTTATTCCATCTTCAACCGCTTCCAGGGCCGCCTGGAAGATCGCCTCACCGAAATCCTCGCCACCCTGGAAGGCGGCTTCGAGGACTGGGACTTCGACGGTGACGGCAAGGTACTGGTGGACCGCAGCGAAGCGGACTGGGCCGAGGACCAGGACGCCCTGGACGCGATCTGGCGGGGCCAGTTGCGTAATGCGGTGCTGTCCATGCGCCTCAACGGCACCAGCGACAAGGAAATCAGCAAGCGGCTCACCAACCGCTATGAAAGCCAGCTTAACCGGGTTCGTCAGAATACCCCCGAGGATGTGTTCCAGACTTACATGAACGCCCTCGCCCAGACCTTTGATCCGCACACCAATTATTTCACGCCGCACAATTCCGAGAACTTCGACATCAGCATGAGCCGTTCGCTGGAAGGCATCGGTGCGGTGCTGCAGTACGAAGACGGCTACACCAAGGTGGTCCGCCTGGTGCCGGGCGGCCCCGCCGCCAAGCAGGGCCAGTTGAGCCCCGCCGACCGGGTGATCGCCGTCGCCCAGGGCGATGAAGACATGATCAACGTGATCGGCATGCGTCTGGACGAGGTGGTGGACAAGATTCGCGGGCCCAAGGGCTCCAAGGTACGCCTGGAAGTGATCCCCGCCGGCCGCGCCAGTGAGCACGACACCCGCACCATCGCCATCACCCGTAATAAGGTGGTGCTGGAAGAACAGGCCGCCAAGAAGGAAGTGATCGAGGTGGATCACGGCGGCGACACCATGAAGCTGGGCATCATCGAGATTCCCGCCTTCTACATGGATTTCAACGCCTTCCACCGGGGCGACCCGGATTACACCAGCACCACCCGTGACGTGGCGGAGCTGCTGGTGGAACTGCGCAAGGAGAACGTGGACGGCCTGGTGATCGACCTGCGCAACAATGGCGGCGGCTCGCTGCTGGAGGTCAACAAACTGGTGAGCCTGTTCATCAACCGGGGCCCCACCGTGCAGGTGCGCGAGGCCGGCGGCCGGGTCAGCGTTGAAAGCGACCAGTACCCCGGCATGCTCTATGCCGGACCGCTGGCGGTGCTGGTCAACCGCTACAGCGCCTCGGCGTCGGAAATTTTCGCCGGCGCCATGCAGGATTACGGCCGCGCGCTGATCGTCGGCGACCAGACCTATGGGAAAGGCACCGTGCAGACCCTGCTGGACCTGAACCACGGCAAATTGAAGATGACCAACGCCAAGTTCTACCGGGTGTCCGGGTCCAGCAACCAGAATATGGGTATCGTGCCGGACGTCACCATGCCGTCGCTGGTGGACAAAGAGTCGATCGGCGAAAGCAGCCTGCCCAACGCCCTGCCCTGGGACGAAATCGACCCGGCCAAGTACCAGCGCTACCAGGATCTGGTGCCGCTGCTGCCGGGGTTGCGCGAGCGGCACGACGCGCGCATCGGCGACAATCCGGAGTTCGTCTATGTGAACCAGCTGCGCGAGCTTCTCAACCGCGCCAATGAGCGCCAGGAACTGTCGCTCAACGCCAAGCAGCGCAAGGCCTGGCAGGAGGATTTCGACCAGCGCCGCCTGGCCATCGAGAACGCTCTGCGCAAGCACCGTGGTGAAGAGCCGATTGAGAAAATGGAAGACCTGCGGGCGCTGGAAGAGCAGCGCGCGCTGGACCCGGAAAGCAGTGAGGAGCCCCTGGACGAAGACCCCTACCTGCGTGAAACCGGGCATATCCTTGCCGACATGGTCTCGCTGCTCCGCGAGCAGCGCGTGGCCGACAAAAGCGCTTCCTGAGCGCCCCCCGCCCGGCCCGGGGGTCAGGCCATCGCCTTGAACCCCCAGCGCGCCGGGTCCTTTCCCAGCCCCATTTTCAAGGTGCGCCGCCCCAGATCGTGATTGAAATCCTCCAGCCGCCGTTTGGCGGCCTCCGGTAGCAGGCGCTGACCAAGACTGGCGGCGCTGAAGCCGGCACGGGCCAGGCGCACCGCCGCGGCGGACGACATCCGACTGTGCAGATTCAGATCGTCCGCCATGGCGTCGCCGATCAGAAAACGGCTCACCGCCAACAGCGCGTCGTAGGGCAGATGGAACGGCGGCTTGCCCGCCATGCCGGCCAGCAGGGACTTGGCGAGCTTTTCACTGTCCTCGGTGGGTTCATAAAGGTGGGACGTGAGTTGCAGGGCCAGCACCTGCTGTTCTTCCACGGTGGCGGTGAGCAGCGCCTCGTCGACCCCCAGCAGGTAGCCCGCGTAGCGCCAGAAATAATGCATCGCCTCGTGCTCTTCATGGCTGATATACAGACCCATCCGGCGCAGACCCCGCACCACCATATAATCGAACTCGAGCACCGTGCCGGCCATATCCTCCTGATTGATGGGCAGGTCGAAACGGTCGCTGTCCCAGCGCCCGCTTTCGCTGAGAAAACGGCGCACCGCCGCGTGCAGCAGACGCACCTCCATCAGGGTGCGGTGGCCCAGCCCTCCGGGGCGCAGTCCGTCCGTGGCGGCGATGTTGTGCAGCATCTGGCCGGTTTCATAGATGCGTCGGGACACATCCTTCTGCAGACGACCGGTGGCCACCAGCACCTGGGACGGCTTGTTGTGGGCATAGCCCTCCACCAGGCTGGAACACATCAGCACCAGGCCCTGCAGCGCGCCGTGCCGGCGGTACATGCGCCGACCCAATTCCATGCGCTCAAAGTCCACCCAGCCGGGCACGGTGTGGCAGTGGTCCAGAAACGCCTGATACACACCGCCCTGCTCCGCCGCGCGCCGCTCCACTTCGTCGAGCAACCCGGACGGTCGTTGGAAGGCGATGTGTTCCAGGCAGCGGTCGGCCAGCGGGTCCTGGACCGCGCGCCAGGCTTCAAGCCGATGGTGCGCGTAGCGGTCGAACCAGATTTGCTCCCGCGGCATGCGCGGGCCGTTGCGTAACTGGGTGAGTTCCTGGGGCGTGGCCATCAACGTCTCCGGCTTGTTTTTGTGAACACAGAACCCATGAGTTCTGTGTTCAAGCTAGAGCGTCGTATCCAGGGGGTCAATCACCAAAAGCAGCGAATTTATTTAGGGCCCAAGCCGCCAAGGTGTCGGCGAGCCAGGCCGGGTCGTCCAGCGACAGGTCGTGGCCACCGTCCGGGTGGACCGCCCGCCGCGCGGACCACCGTTTGGCCAGCGCGACGGAACAGCGCGGGTCCACCAGGCGGTCGGTGGCGGCGTTGATCACCAGCAGCGGTCGCCCGGCGGGCAGAGCCGACGGCGCCCGGAATCGGGCCGCCGCCCACAGCTGCCGAAGGGTATTGGCGGCGGACACCGGGCGCGCTTCATCGATGCGACGGAATTCCCGGGCGATACGGTCCTTGTCGACGTCCGACAGCCGGTTGGTGGTGATATCCAGAATCCGTCGTTCGCGTTTGAGACGATCGTGGCCAAGCAGGCCGTGCCGGACAATGGCGCCGTAATTGGCCGGTTTGAGGCGCTGCCAGAACGGGCTCACCGGCGCGGCGCTGGAATTGATCAAGGCGGCGGCGGCCACCTCCTGGGGATAGCGCCGCAGCCATTCCATTGTCACCATGCCGCCGAGGGACAGCGCCACCAGGTTGATCGGTCCGTCCACGCCTTGCCGCGCCAGGTCCTCGCGGGCGGCGTCCACCATGGCGGCGATGCGGGTCGGGCTGCGGTCCCGGTAACGGAGTCCGTTGCCGGGCAAATCGATGCACACCACGTGGTGGCCCGTGCCCAGGGCGCTGGCCAGGCGGTCGGCGAAACCGTGCCAATGGGCTTGTTCACGAACCAGTCCGCGCAGCAGGATCCAGGTCGTCGGCATATCTCTGTGCTTCCTTAATCAGCTAGAATGCGAGGTTGCAGTTGGGCCCGCGCGAGGAACTATGGCACGAAAAACCGTAAAACGGGTGAAAACAGGCTCCCTGGAACGCCGCTTTTCCATGGCCCGGGCCGGCTTTCTGGCCGGTGCCCGCTACGCCACGGCCAGCGCCGGGGGGCTGTTCGCGGCGCCGGACCAGCGCGAAGCGCGGCGCCGGCGCAATCTCTCGCAACGGGCGGAAGAACTGGTCGAGGAACTCGGCCAGTTGAAGGGCTCGGTGGTGAAGATCGGCCAGATGATGGCGCTGTTCGGCGAGCACTTCCTCCCCGAGGAGGTCACCGACGCCCTGCACACCCTTGAGAACAGCACCACCGCCCTGGAATGGCCGGCGGTGGAGAAGCATCTCCGGCAGCAGCTGGGCAGCGTCAAACTGGCCGAGCTGGAAGTGGACCCGCAGCCCCTGGGCGCGGCCAGTCTGGGTCAGGTACACCGGGCCCGGCGCAAGAGCGACGGCGCCGAGCTGGCGCTGAAGATTCAATATCCGGGCGTCGCCAACGCGATTGATTCCGACATGCGCGCGCTGGTGCGTCTGCTCAAGCTGAGCCGGCTGGTGCCGATCACCGAGCAGTTCAATCAGTGGCTTGATGAAGTGCGCGACATGCTCGGCCGCGAAGTGGACTACGACCTGGAGGCGCACACCACCCGCCATTTCCGCGACGCCCTGGCCGATGATCCGCGTTTCGTGGTGCCGGAGGTGTACGGCGACTACTCCACCCACAATATTCTTTGCCTGTCCTACGAAGAAGGCGTGCACATCAGTGATCCGTCGGTGGTGTCGCTGAGCCAGGAGCGCCGCAACTTTCTCGGCCGCGCCATTATGGAACTGTGCTGCCGGGAAGTGTTCGAGTGGAACAAGATGCAGACCGACCCGAACTTCGGCAACTACCTGATGCGCGTCGGCGACGACGGCCAGGACAAGATCGTGCTGCTGGATTTTGGCGCCATCCGCGATTTCGACGATGAGGTGCTGGGGCCGGGCCGTGAGATGATCCGCGCCGCCTGGCTGCACGACAGCGACCGCCTGTTCGGCGCCATGCGCGCGTTGGAATTTCTCGACGGCGAGGTGCCGCGCCGGCTGCTGGATGATTTCGCCGCGCTGTGTTTCGAAGCGATCGAGGCGCTGCAGGACCCGGACCGCTTCCCGCCGCCGAAATCCGTGGTCAACGACAAGGGTGAGTACCTGTGGGGCGAGAGCAACCTGCCCAACCGGGTCATGAACCGGGCCAGCCGCACGGCCCTATCGGTGCATTTCGATGTGCCGCCCAAGGAGTTCATTTTCCTGTTCCGCAAACTGCTCGGGGCTTACACTTTTTTACACGTGATCAAGGCCCAGGTGCGCGGAAATACCATTCTCGAGCCGTTTATCCACATGCGTGAAGACGAGGATCGCGAGCGTGTTGCTCAAAAATTAAACGGGCAAGCGGCGGATAGTTGACCTTTCCGGTCAATTATTGACCGTTTATGGGCGCAATAACCATTTCTTATTTGCCAAGCTGTCGACTGCACAATAAGGTTAGCAGCCTGCTCAGCGGCCGGTTTGAATAAACCGGCCGTTTTTCGAGGTTCCCCTGAAAACCCGTCATCCCGACCGGCTTTCAGATGGACCTGTTTTTACGAACCATAAAATGGGGGTAACGCAGGTGATTATCGGTGTACCCAAGGAAATTTGCCCCGGCGAAGAGCGCGTTGCACTGACGCCCGCGAACGTCGGCGCATTGCTCAAGAAAAACGGTGTCGAGATCCGCATCGAACGCGGCGCTGGCGAGGCGGCCGGGTTTACCGACGGCGACTATGAAAAAGCCGGCGCGAAACTCACCGACCGGGACGACATCTTTTCCAACGCTCAGGCAATCCTGCAAGTTCAGACTCCGGGCAGCAATACGACCAATGGCCAGGAAGATCTGGACAAGCTGAAAGCCGGTCAGTTCCTTATCGGCATGACCGACCCGCTGGCCAACGCGCAGTTCGCGCAGGCTCTGGCCGAACGCAACATCACCGGCCTGGCCCTGGAACTGATTCCGCGCATCACCCGGGCTCAGTCCATGGACGTACTGTCTTCCATGGCCATGATCGCCGGCTATAAATGTGTACTGTTGGCGGCCAACGCCTCTCACCGCATGTTCCCCATGAACATGACCGCGGCGGGCACCATGAACGCGTCCCGCGTGTTCGTGATGGGCGCCGGCGTGGCGGGCCTGCAGGCCTGTGCCACCGCCAAGCGGCTCGGTGCCATCGTGGAAGCGTACGACGTGCGCCCCGCTGCCCGTGAACAGATTCTTTCCGTCGGCGCCAAGCCGGTGGAACTGGACCTGGACACCGGCGAAGCGGAAGGCTCCGGCGGTTACGCCAAGGCCCAGGGCGAGGACTTCCTCAAGCGTCAGCGCGAGCTGATGAAGGAAGTGATCAAGGAAATGGACGTGGTGATCACCACCGCCGCTGTCCCCGGCGCCAAGAGCCCGATCCTGGTCACCGAGGAAATGGTCAAGGCCATGAAGCCCGGCTCCGTGATCGTGGACCTGGCGGCGGAACGCGGTGGTAACTGCGATCTGACCAAGGCCGGCGAGACGGTGGTTGAGAACGGTGTACTGATCATCGGTCCCACCAACGTGCCCTCCTCCGTGCCTTTCCATGCCAGCCAGATGTTCGGCAAAAACATCGAAAACCTTCTGAATCTGCTGCTCGACGACAACGGCGACCTGCAGTTGGATTTCGAAGATCAGATCGTCACCGACACCGTGATCAGTCACGACGGTGATGTCCCCCACGCTCGCCTGCGCGAGATGCTGGGCCTGCCGGAACTGAAGAAAGCCGAACCCGAAGCGAGCGCCGATAACGGCGACGACGACGGGCAGGAGGAAAAGTAATGGACTTCGTAGCTCAGCTTACCCTCTTTGTGTTGGCGATTTTCCTGGGTGTGGAACTGATCACCAAGGTACCGCCGACGCTGCACACCCCTTTGATGTCCGGCTCCAACGCGATTTCCGGCATTACCCTGGTGGGCGCGCTGATCGCCGCCGGCTCCGACGCCGGTCTGCTGATCAATGTCCTCGGCTTTATCGCCGTGGTACTGGCGACCATCAACGTGATTGGCGGCTTCATGGTCACCAATCGAATGCTGGCGATGTTCAAGAGGAAGTAACCCATGCAGATTTCCGATAACTGGATTGATATCGCCTATCTGATCTCGGCCATACTCTTCGTCCTGGGCATCAAGGGTCTGACCAAGCCGAAGACCGCCGTGCGGGGCAACCTGCTTGCCGCCTCCGGTATGGGCGTGGCCTGTGTGGTGACCCTGCTGCACCGCGATATCGTGACCTACGAGATCATCATCGGCGGCGTTGTCGTCGGTGGCATCATTGGCGCCATTCTGGCCAAGAAAGTACAAATGACCGCCATGCCGCAGCTGGTGGCCCTGCTTAACGGCTTCGGTGGCGGCGCGTCCTTCGCCGTGGCCGCCGCGGAGTTTTTCCGTGGTGGGCACCCGGACACCGTGGGCATCATCGCCACCGGTATCGCCGTTCTGATCGGTGCGGTCACTCTGACCGGTTCCTTCGTGGCGTTCGCCAAGCTGCAGGAACTGATCGACGGCAAGCCGATGGGTTTCCCGGGCATGAAGCTGGTCAACGCCATCCTTCTGCTGGGTTCCGTGGCCGCCATCGCCTACCTGGTGATGAATCCGGGCGTGGAGCCGGTCTTCTGGGGCCTGGCCATCGCCGCCGCGATTCTCGGTATCCTGCTGGTGTCGCCCATTGGTGGCGCCGACATGCCGGTGGTGATCGCGCTGCTGAACTCCTACTCCGGCATCGCCGCGTCCGCCGCCGGGTTCGTGATGGGCAACAGCGCCCTGATCGTCACCGGTTCCCTGGTGGGCGCCTCCGGTCTGATTCTTACGCAGATCATGTGTAAGGCGATGAACCGCTCCCTCACCAACGTGCTGTTCGGTGTGATGGCGGAAGCCGGCGAAGCCATGGACCAGGACGAGGTCTACGAAGGCAAGATCAAGTCCACCTCCGCCGAGGAAGTGGCGATGGTGCTGGAAACCGCGCAGCGCGTGGTGATCGTGCCCGGCTTCGGCCTCGCCATGGCGCAGGCGCAGCACGCCGTGCGTGAAATGGCCGACACCCTGGAAGCCATGGGCGTCGAGGTGGAGTACGCGATCCACCCGGTTGCCGGTCGTATGCCCGGCCATATGAACGTGCTGCTGGCCGAGGCGGAAGTGTCCTACGACAAGCTCAAGGACATGGACACCATCAACCCGACCTTCGAGCAGACCGACGTGGCCATCGTGCTGGGCGCCAACGACGTGACCAACCCGATGGCGCGCGAGGACAAGGGCAGCCCGATCTACGGCATGCCGATCCTCAACGTGGACAAGGCCAAGACCGTGGTGGTGGTGAAGCGTTCGCTGAGCCCCGGTTTCGCCGGCCTGCCCAACCCGCTGTTCGCCAAGGACAACACCCTTATGTTGTTCGGCGACGGCAAGGGCGCGGTGGTGGACATCACCACCGCCCTCAAGGAAGGCTGATCGCCCGCGATCACCGACCCCCGAAAAGCCCGGCCTTCGCGCCGGGCTTTTTTATGGGTGGGGCCCTGCCCCGTTGTGCGAGCGGGCCTTGTGGGAGCGGGCCCCGCCCGCGAAAGGGTGGCTTTTAGCCACCCGGCAGGATCCCAGAGACGCTGTTTGTGCTGCCGTTAGACATGTCTCTGGCATCCTGCCGGGAGCTTCGCTCCCTTTCGCGGGCTGGACCCGCTCGCACAAAAAGTGCTCCGTAGCGGAAGTGTTGGCGAAGCCTGCTAACCCTTTAGTGGCCAGTCCTGGAGTACCCGGTAGTAGCCGTCCGGTGGGCTCTCATAGAGCATCACCGAATTTACCGGGAGGACCCAGGGCCCGGGCGTTGGCTCCGCCTGCAGCGGCGCGGCGGCGCGGGCCAGGGTTACGTGGGGTAGGAATTGCAGCGGTTCGGCTTCGATCCCGGCTTGGCTGAGTACACTCCAGACCAGTTGATGCAAATCCAGCAGCGTGGATTCCCGGCGCGCGTGGGCGGCCCAGATGCGCCCGCCCGGGTCGGGAAACGCGTCCACGGTACTCAGGGTCACGGTAAAGGCCGGGACCCGCGTCAGAGCGTTCTTCAGCGCTGGCATCAGCGGCTCCAACCAGGGCCACGAACGCTCGCCGAGAAACGCCAGCGTCAGATGCAGATTGCCCGCCGGCACCGGCCGCGCCGGTAACGGGACCGGGGCGTCGGTGAGTGTCGTCGCCAGCGCCGGCGGCACCGGAATACCGATAAAACAGCGCATCTGCCCTCCCCTGAATAATGGCCAGGTCGAGATGCCGACGTTAGAATGCCGGCCCCACCCACGGCGTTGGACGCCCCCTATGATGACGCTCCCATGGCGATGATCAACGCATGAAGCCGGACCAGCCCTTTAAAGGCGCCCTTCTGCTGGTGCTCGGCGAGGGCCTGCTGGCGGTGATGGCGGCGATGATCAAGCACCTGGCCGACACCCTGCCGGTGGAGATGATCGTGTTCGGCCGCAACCTGGTGGGCCTGGCGGTGTTGCTGCCGGTGCTGGTGGCCAGCGGCGGCATCCGCGATTTGCGCACCAGCCACCTGCGCCTGCACTTTATCCGCGGGTTCACCGGCGTCACCGCCATGTTCTGCTTTTTCTTCACCATCGCCCATATTCCCCTGGCGGAAGCGGTGCTGGTGAAGATGACGGTGCCCTTTTTTCTGCCGCTGGTGGCCTGGTTGTGGCTCAACGACCGCATCAGCGGCCACACCTGGGCGGCGATTCTGCTTGGTTTTGTCGGCGTCGGCCTGATTCTGCGCGCCGACCAGGGGGTGGTGGACCCGGTGATGCTGGTGGCGTTGGCCGGCGCCGCCATCATGAGCATCGCCAAGGTGAGTATCCGGCGTATGGCTGCCAGCGAGCCGCCGCACCGGGTGGTGTTCTATTTCTCGCTGGTCGCCACCCTGCTCTCCGCCCTGCTGTTGTTGCGGGTGCAGCAAATGCCCACCGGCACCGAGATGCTGTGGCTGCTGGCGATCGGCAGCGTGGCGATCGCCGGTCAGTTCGCCATGACCACCGCCTACCAGCTGGCGCGACCGGGTCAGGTGGGCGTGTACAACTACTCCGCCGTGGTGTGGGCGGCCTTCCTGGGCTGGGTGTTCTGGGGCGAGACCCTGGTATTGACCACCGTGCTCGGCACACTGCTGATCATTGGCGCGGGAGTCTGGAACCTGAAGTCGCGCTAGCTACAAAATTTGACCTTCACGGCCGTGCTAAAAGGAAACCGAGCAACTAAGCTGACCCTCCAAGTCGACAATAACAAACCGGAGGAAAAGGAATGGTCATCCGATTGCTCACGCTGGTGGCGACGCTGGCGCTTCTGGCGGGCTGCGAAAGCAGTCAACGCTGGGTGTATCACCAGGGATTGGATTTCGAGAAATGGCGCGCCGGGCTGGAACAGCGCACCGTGGCCACCGACGACGGCCTGCGCTGGCACGTACTGCAGTCGGAGGACAATGCCGATGCCCCGGCGGTGCTGCTGATCCACGGTTTCGGCGCCGATTCCCGCAACTGGGTGCGTTTCGCCAATGAACTGGAAGGCGATTATCGTTTCGTGATCCCCGACCTGCCCGGCCATGGCGATACCGAGCCACGCACCACCGACATGGATTACGGGATCAGCGAGCAGGCCCTGCGCCTGTTCCGGTTGCTGGATGCCCTGCAGCTGGATCAGGTGCATGTGGCGGGCAACTCCATGGGCGGCGCCATCGCCATCGAGATGGCGCGGCGCCAGCCCAGCAGGCTCCGTTCGCTGGGCCTGGTGGATGCCGCCGGCATCACCCTGCAAACGCCGGAATTTCTCAATGTGCTGGAACAGTCCGACAGCAATCCCTTGATTCCGCGCACCGCCGAGGATTTCCACACCACCCTGGATTGGGCCACGGAACGCTCGGTGGGCATTCCCGATTTCGCCATCACTCTGATGGGCGAAGAGAAGGCGGCCAACGCGGACGTGGCGGAGAAAGTGTGGCAGGACATCAACCTGGACCCGGCCATGCGCTTGCAGGGTCGCGGCGTACTGCCGGAAATCAAAACCCCGACGCTGATTCTTTGGGGCCGGGAAGATGCCCTGCTGAGCGTCGAGAATGTGGAGGTTTTCCAGCGCGAGCTGCCCAACAACCGCGCGGTGATCCTCGAAGGCGTGGGCCATGTGCCGATGGCGGAAGTACCCGACGAGAGCGCCGAGGCCTTCCGCGCGTTCTGGAAAGACATCGACGGCTGAGCCGATCGCGGCGCGCCGGCCTTGAACCGCCGGCCGCGCCGCCGTAGTGTTTGCGCTTTCCCTTTCGGCACCGGAAACGTCCATGCCTGTTGATGCCTCACCCTCCCCGACCCCTGTTCCGCGTATTCAGCGCGGCGAAGCCCATGCGGTGCACACCCGCGGGGTGACCCTGCTGCGCAGCGGTCACCGTGAAATCAGAAAACTGAAACGGGCCAACCATGTGCCCACCATCCACGGCAACAAGGTGTGGAACTCCAGCTTTCTGATCATGGATCAACTGACCCGCGAAAAAGGGCCGCTGCGGCTGAACGCCGACAGCCACCTGATGGATATCGGCTGCGGCTGGGGGCCGCTGGCGATCTTCGCCGCCAAGCGCTTCCGCTGCCGGGTCACCGCCGTGGACGCGGACGCCGACGTGTTTCCGTATCTGGATTTGCACGCCGCGATTAACCGCGTTCAGGTGGACACCCTGCGCTGCCGTTTCGAACGGCTGACCAAGCAGCGGCTCGCCGACGTGGACCTGATCACCGGCGCCGACATTTGCTTCTGGGACGAGCTCACCCCGGTGCTGTTCAATCTGATCCGGCGCGCCCTGGACCAGGACGTGAAGCGGGTGATCATCGCCGACCCCGGCCGTTCGCCGTTCTACGATCTGGCGGAGCGCTGCAAAGCGCGTTTCAACGCCCGGGTGGTGGAGCGCCGCACGCAAACGCCCCGCGCCCTGAGCGCCGATCTTCTGATCGTCGACCGGGATTGAAAAGCGGCTCGCTGGCGCCACCTTAGAGTCAGGTTGTTAATCCGCTTTGCAATGAGTCGAGCCCATGAGTCAGGAAGAAAATCAGACCACGGTCGAAGAGGGAACCCCGCAAGGCGCCCTGGCGCTTCCCGATCAGAATTTGCCGCAACGCGTTTACTTGATCCCGGTCCGGGACCGGCCGTTCATGCCCGGCCTGGTGCAGCCGCTGCTGCTGGATCAGGAACAGTGGCGCGCCACCCTGGAGCGCGTCGGGCAAACACCACATCACGCTCTCGGCCTGATTTACATCGGCGACCGGGATCCGGACGACGTGGACGTGGAGGACTTCCCCGAGTACGGCTGTCTGGTCAAGGTGCATGCGGTCAACCACGAGGACGAGCAGCTGCAGGTGGTGGCCCAGGGCCTGGCCCGCTTCCAGGTGCAGGGGTACCTGAGCCGTAAGCGTCCGTTCATGGCCGAAGTGACCTACCCCACCTCCCGCGATGAGCTGGACGACAGCCTGCGCGCCTACGGCATGGCGATCATCAACACCATCAAGGAGCTGCTGCCGCTGAATCCCTTATATAACGAAGGGCTTAAGCATTATCTGCAGAACTTTTCGCCCCGCGACCCGTCGCCGCTGACCGATTTCGCCGCGTCCCTGACCAGTGCCAGCGGTGACGAGCTGCAGAACATTCTGGAAACCGTGTCGTTGAAAGCACGCATGGAGCGTGTGCTGACGCTGGTCAAAAAAGAGGTGGAAGTGGCCCGCCTGCAGAATCAGATCCGCGAGGAAGTGAACGAGAAGATCAGCACGCACCAGCGTGAGTTCTTCCTCAAGGAGCAGCTCAAGGTGATTCAGCGGGAGCTGGGGCTGGAGAAAGACGACCGCACCGCCGACGCCGACGAATTCCGCGAGCGGCTTGAGGCCCTGCACCCGCCCGAGGCGGTAACCAAGCGCTTCGAGGAAGAGCTGCGCAAGTTCAATGTACTGGAATCCGGTTCACCGGAGTACGCGGTGACCCGCAATTATCTGGACTGGCTCACCAGCGTGCCCTGGGGCCAGTACTCCGACGACAATCTCGACCTGAACCACGCACGCGACACCCTGGAGGCCCACCATAGCGGCCTCAATGACGTGAAGGACCGCATCGTCGAGTTTCTCGCCGTGGGCGCCATGCGCGGCGAGGTGAAGGGCTCGATTCTGCTGCTGGTGGGGCCGCCCGGCGTGGGCAAAACCAGCATCGGCAAGTCCATCGGCGAGGCCCTGGGGCGGCGCTTCTACCGGCTGAGCCTGGGCGGCATGCGCGACGAGGCGGAAATCAAAGGCCACCGCCGCACCTACATCGGCGCCATGCCCGGTAAGCTCACCCAGGCGCTCAAGGACGCCGGCACCAGCAACCCGGTGATCATGCTCGACGAGATCGACAAACTGGGGCAGTCGTTCCAGGGTGACCCCGCGTCGGCGTTGCTGGAGGTACTGGACCCGGAGCAGAACCAGGACTTCCTGGATCACTATCTGGATCAGCAGCTCGACCTGAGCCACTGCCTGTTCGTGTGCACCGCCAATACCCTGGATTCCATTCCCGCGCCGTTGCTCGATCGCATGGAGACCATCCGGCTGAGCGGTTACATCACCGAAGAGAAGGTCGATATCGCCCGTAACCATCTGTGGCCGCGCGCCCTGGAACGGTCCGGCGTAAAGCCGTCGCAATTAAAGATCAGCGACAGCGTGCTGCGCCAGATCGCCGACGGCTACGCCCGCGAGGCCGGTGTCCGCAACCTGGAAAAGCAGCTTAATAAGATCATCCGCAAGGCGGCGGTGCGGCTGCTCTCCGGGGAAAAGAAAATCAGCATTACCGGCAAGAACCTGGAGGATTTCCTCGGCCAGCCCTACTTCCAGAAAGAAAAGGCCCAGCGCGGTGTGGGCGTGGTGACCGGGCTGGCCTGGACCGCCATGGGCGGCGCCACGCTGTCAGTGGAAGCGAGCCGCGTGCACAGCCAGCGGCGCGGCTTCAAGCAAACCGGCCAGCTCGGCGACGTGATGAAGGAATCCGCGGAGATTGCCTACAGCTATGTGGCCGGGCACCTCAAGGCGTTCGGTGTCGACGAGGACTGGTTCGACGAATCCTTCGTGCACCTGCACGTTCCCGAGGGCGCCACGCCCAAGGACGGCCCCAGCGCCGGCGTCACCATGGCCACCGCGCTGGTGTCCCTGGCCACCGGCAAGCGCCTGCCGCGCAAACTGGCGATGACCGGGGAACTGACGCTGACCGGCCAGGTTCTGGCGGTGGGCGGCATTCGTGAGAAGGTGATCGCCGCCCGGCGCGCCGGGATTCGCGAACTGATCCTGCCCCAGGCTTGCGAACGGGATTACAAGGAACTGCCCGACTACATCAAGGACGGCATGACGGTGTATTTCGCCCAGCGCTATCAGGATGTCCATGACGTGGTCTGGGGTTGAACCGGGCCGGCGGCGGCTGACCCGCGCGGAACAGCCGCCGCGCTACCTGGTGCCCGAGTGCCGGGAACCGATCGGCGTGATCCACCGGGATGAGGACATCCTGGTGATCAATAAGCCGGCGTTCCTGCTCAGCGTGCCCGGCCGTGCGCCGGAAAACAGCGACTGCGTCACCCCCCGTTTGAAGCAGGATTACCCGGATTTGCGTCTGGTG
>LWDU01000123.1_pt1 | contig 34309 bp, 39 predicted proteins | sample 727161 | NCBI WGS metagenome assembly LWDU01 (sample SAMN04566230, study PRJNA314399) | hydrothermal vent metagenome | isolation source: deep sea hydrothermal plume seawater | place: Mexico: Gulf of California, Guaymas Basin | collected 2004-07-11 | reverse complement strand
CTGCAAGAGCAGCGACAGGCTTTACTTGAGATCATACCTGATCTTGAAGAGGGCGATAACAAAAACAAACTGCGTGATCTAGCGCATTGGATAGACCTACAGGAGAACGAGAGAGCAAGAAAGGTAATGATCTATGTTTACCTTGATCTTAATGATGGGGAACGATTGTACTTCACCACAAGTCCACAGGTGTATATGCACTCTGAGGACATGCGTTACCAATACTCGTTTCAGCACGAGGTTAGACCAGAGGATTGGCGTGGAGAAGTTCGCAAGATTGGAACCAACGATGTTGCCGAACGTGCATTGATTGGAGAAGCGTATGACGCTGATCGTGCCTACCCCTACTACATGCACGACCCCTACTACATTCACGACACTGAAATCACAAAGGAGAACGACAATGAAAAAAGTAACTAATGATGAGTGGCATCGTGTACCACGTAAGGTAATGATCTATGTTTACCTTGATCTCAATGATGAGGAGCAGTACACATGCAAAAAATGTGGCACTCGAATTTATCAGTCTCGCTCCCGTTATACCGACTACGATAAGTCATACGGATTGTGTAGTTCATGTGCCTTCATCACAAAGGAGAACGACAATGAAAAAAGTAACTAATAAGTGGCAGTGCTTTCTCTGCCATTGGTATTACTTTCTAGGTGACATGGTGTCACGCCCGATGTGCCGATGGGATTGGCCTCTGTACGATCTGTATCGGTACTTGATGATCCGCTCGTCTGACATAGATGAGAAGCATGGACAGCGTTGGATCTGGGGAGATGAATGGGAGGAGGATGATTACGATGGGCTAGTGAGAGTGGAGGATGATGGGGATGAAGGAGAAATGGTAGCTTAGGTAGTGGCTACAGGAGATTACGAAGTCCTTACGGTAAGTTGTACTGGAGTAAAACAAATGTTATGCCATGGCATAACAAATATTAAACTAGGAGAACGATATGAGTAAGCAAGCAGCTAAAATTTACGCATCGAACATCGAGGAGATAGGCAATGCTATCTTGGTAGGTGGCCCTAAGCGTACTGTACTGGTAGAAGGTGATATGGGTTGTGGCAAGTCTGCTATCCAGAACCTGTTGACACAGGTGTTGCCTAAGAAAGAATGGGTGTTCCCGTACCTTGATTGTGCCACGTTAGATTTGGGTGATATGTATCTACCCAACATCATGGATGTACAGCAACGTATTGTGGATAACTTGAAGGTAAAGGATGATAAGGGTAAGTCGATACCCTACGTTACCTTCGCCCCGAACGAAAACTTCGGGCTACATACAGGTAAGAAAGTTTGCCTGATGTTGGACGAGTTGGGTAAGGCTAACCCTTCAGTCAAGAATGCCCTGCTACGAGTGATGCACCCTGAACAGGATGGCCTACGTCATCTGGGTAACCTAGCATTCCCCGAAGGTAGCATTGCATTTGCTACCACCAACCTGAGTGCGGAAGGTGTTGGAGATATATTCCTGCCTCACCAGCGTGACCGCATGACTACCCTGCGTATGCGTAAGCCTACCGCTGAAGAATGGTGTGTTTGGGGGATCAACAACAACATCGAAGCAGAAGTATTACAGTGGGTTAAGGACACACCACATGCCCTGCATTCGTTTGATGATGTTAGTGATCCTAACGATAACGAGTACATATACCATCCACAGGTGCAACGTACTGCATTTGTCACCCCCCGTGGGCTGGAAGCATGTTCCGATTGGTTGAAGTGTCGAGCTGAGATAGATACCAAAACAATGACCGGATGTCTGATAGGTACGATAGGTGAGGTGGGTGCGATGGGTCTGATGACCTATGTCACGATGGCAGATCAGTTACCTACACAGTTGGAGATTAAGGAGACTCCTGAAACTGCCAAGGTACCTAGGTCAGCAGCAGCGATGTGCATGGTGGTGTATCGCACACTGGCTACCATCGACAGGTCATGGATCAACGCATGGATGACTTACTTGAACCGTATTGATTCCGAGGCGCAAGGTTTGTTTGCTAATGGGGTACGTGTACCTACTTACAAATACCAAAGCCTTGTAATGACCAACAAAAAATTCACTGAATGGTCTGTCGTTAACAAGCATATGTTTGCTGCAGATAAAGTATAACTATAGGAGAACGATATGTTATCAATAAATCAATTAACAGTAGAACAACGACTACAGAAAGCCGTGGTCGATATTATGAACTGCGAGAGGTACATACCCCTAGCGGGTGTGTTGCTGATAGCTGAACGAGTTGTCATAGATGCTGACATGACTGCCTGTACTGATGGAAGGGACGAGTTGTATGGCAGAGCGTTTGTTGAAAGTCTGACAGATGCCGAGCTTAGGTTCTTGATCCTTCATGAGACTTACCATAGGTTGTATAGACACATCACAACATGGAAGCATCTATGGGATGAGGACAATAGACTAGCTAACATCTCATGTGACTTGGTGATCAATGCCAAGCTCGTAGATGATAATTGGCAAGATGGCTTTGCAACCATGCCCGAGGATGGATTGTATGATCCGCAGTATCTTGGTTGGGATTCGGCGCGAGTATTTATTTCGCTCAAGAAAGAACAAGATCCACCTGAGCTACCCCCACAAGGAGAAGGTGGCAAGGGTGGAGAAGGTGGTGATTCTCCGGAGGAGGGGGAAGAAGGGGACGCCCGTCCCGGAGAAGGTAGTGGTGGTTCTGGTAAATCGTTAAAGGAACTACTCGATAAGGAGGGCAAGCTGGATGATCATGATTGGGAAGGTGGCAAGGAGATGTCACAAGAAGAACAAGAACAGCTTGAACGTGATGTGGATCAGGCGATACGCCAAGGTGCGATGGCTGCTGGCAAGATGGGCATGGATGTTGATGCCGATATCGAGGACATGCTTGCACCCAAGGTGGATTGGCGTGAGGTGCTACGTGAGTTCATTACCTCAACCTGTTCGGGGTCTGACTACTCTACTTATGCTAGACCTAACCGCAGATACTTGGCGAGCGGGGTCTATATGCCAAGTGGTATTAGCGAAACAGTGGAGACTCTTGTCGTAGCAGGTGATGCTTCTGGATCTTGTTGGTCAGTGTTACCGCAATGGGTAGCTGAAGTTAAACGGATAGCAGAAGTAATTAAGCCAAAGAAGTTGATCGTGCTGTATTGGGATACCGAAGTCGAGACAGTGGAGACTTATGATCTTAGGGATATGGACAACCCTGATATACAGACGAATCCAAAAGGCGGTGGTGGTACCGAGATAGAGTGTGTACCTAAGTGGTTGGCTGATAACAACATCAAGCCAACAGCCTGTGTAGTATTAACCGATGGGTACTTATCCGGTGGTTGGGGGCAATGGACGTGTCCATTGTTGTGGTGCTTTGTGAATAACGACAAGGCTAATCCACCCACAGGTAAACGGGTATTCATCTAACAATCCTGCCTAAAAGGTAGGCTCATAGAATGTTATGCCATGGCATAACATTCTTAAACCAAGGAGAACGACAGATGGAAAGCAATATGATTTGTATTACCGAAGAACAGGCGGGTAAGTTGCAAGCACTGGGTATGGTAGTGGACATAAGCTACACAGTGAATGCTGCGTTGGTTACAGAGTTAGCCAACATCCTGTCTATTAATGGTACGGAAGAAAAAGTAGTACGTACTAAAACTAGGCGCAAGTATGTGAAACGCAGGAAGGATAATAAAGATTCCTTTACATTCCTGCAAGCGAGTCATCCACTTGATGTATCACCAGCAGATACTTTTCCTTTGGCATTCACGGTGGATGGTGTAGCCCCATCAGTAAGCCAAAGGGCAAAGATGCAGTTGTTCAAGCATATGCGGGAGACAGGTATAAGACTACTGTCTCGGAGTGCCTGTTATAACATACTGAAAGTAACTATGGCAGATGTGTTTGTTGCCCCACAGAAACCTGCTTCGTTGGCTGGTGTGTTGTTTACAGTAGCCCATAGCAAAGGCTTCGCTCCATTGTGGGGGGATGATGGTGAGTATGCCACTCCCCCTTATGTTACCAATAAGTAGTTCTATTAGCCCTGCTCTCTTAGTCGGGAGTGGGGCTTTTAAAAGGAGAACAAGTAATGAGTAAAATAAAAGCATTAGTAACAGTAACGTATGAGTATGTAGTGGATGTACCTGATGTGCTGGTGGACTCAACCATAAAGGGGGAGGAGAAAGAAGCAGCCGTTGGGTACGTGCAACGTGTTACCCAGCAGCGCCACAAGGCTAACTGTAGGTACAGTGACAACTCATGGGACACCATGCAGATGGAGTGGGACTGTGGAGGTGGCGAATGAATATTGATTCGAGTTTATCAGCAACACAGTTAATGGATCAAGCTGCTAGTACAGCGACTGTCTATCTCTATAAAGGCATCAAGGATATTGATGACGCGCTAGGGGAAGGCTATGCCAAGGAGCATCCCGAACTACTGGCTGGATACATGCAAGCTGCGGCGGCTGATTTCCAAGCTACATTCTTAGCCAATAGTTTTACGGAGTTAAGCAACACGTTGTCGTACAGTATTGCTGACCTAGCCAACGCTATTAAGGAGGTGGCGAATGAGTAGGACAGTGGCACATGAAATACTGAAAGTTCCAATGAAGTATTACCAGACAGATAACTGTAGGGTAAATAAACACATGCAGAACGATGATGATCTCATCGTAGCCCTGTCATTGGCACTGGACATGTCTTACAAAGATACCTTTAGTGAGTTAATGCTAATGGCTAGTGAACATTATTGTTACCCTCATCTACAGGTAGTGATAGATGCTTACCTGCGTAGTAAAGGCTGGATGTATAACCCAAGGCCCCGTGCTGCACATGCTGGTGGTACACAAGTACGTATGATTGATTGGTTTGATGCCCCTCATGTAGCTGTAGTTAAACTACAATATGGAAGTTACTCATGTTGGGTAGCTATTGTTGATAGCATTGTACATGGCACCTTAGCAAACCGAACCGTCGATGTTCCTGTGATGAAGTATCGTGCGTGCGGGTATTGGACACCCATGAAGGAGAGTGGTGATGGAGCTACATGATCCGATTAATATTGAAGCTGAGTATGTTGTTGCAGGAGATACCCTGATTGCTTTACGGGATCTCGTTATAGAGTTGTATGCGGTGGGTGATCCGCAGGGAATAAACCAGAAAAAAATTGCCACGTATCTGGATCAGATACTGCAAGAGATAAATTAATTGTTCAGGAGAACAACATGGAAAATGTAGAAACAGGTATTGTGCGTACTTATAGTAGTTCGGCATACACAGATATAGATCACGAAGTTAAAGATCGTGTGACTTGTGCAGAATTATTAGTAAATAGTTCAGCAGCAGGTTGGGGTAATACGTCCTTACTTACGTTTGTGAAGGAATTTGATTCACAAACTAGGGGGGCTTATTTATATGCACCTATGGGGAGCAACATCAGGCGTGCTCTTGCAGCAGTTCCGACAATGGCAAGGCCAAAGAAGATAGCAGTGTTTGATAAGGATACTTATCGTGCTATTGGTGTATTGGAAACGAGCTACGATGGGGACGCTAACATAGATACCGAGTTTGAGGTTGTGTCTGATTGTATAGACAACAGAAGGTACCGCTATGGGCTACCGCAGAGAACAAAAACCAGCAAGCATATGAAGGTGGCGCTTAAGACAGCGGTTACTACCATACGCAAAGCCACGCCGTTTATGTTACTGCAACAGACCGCAGATTCTTATCAATATGAGCTATCAAACGCTAGTTACGAAACCGAAAACAAAGTAACTAGAGCGCGGCGAGAAATGACAAATAACCGCACTGTTATGACAGACGTATTAGTAGGACTACTGGCACATCATGAAACAGGCTCTCCACCACCTATACTAGGTACAGATACTATCCATCTGATAAAAGACTATGTAACAAAACAGAAGGAAGATATGGAGAGTGTAGCAATGCGGGGTACTGGAGTAGTGTTTGTTAACGCCTTTAATCTGGAGCATGTATTGGTGTGCCGTTGTGATATGACTAAAGGCTCTAATGAAAGGATAGGCTCCGCGTATACTTGTACCATAGATGAACTATCTGAAAGTATTGAGGGTAAGTTAGCTGTACTTGCTATGGTAGATAACGACAAGTATGTCAGCGGGGTGGGTATGAAGTTAGCAGAGGACACAAACATGTTCTTTCTAGAGAATACTGACGATGTTCACGATACTTGAGCCGCAACTAGGTGGGGAGTACTTGCTGTATCGGTACCCCCGTAAACCTAACGAAGGGAAGTTGTATGCATTTAGTGCACTTCCCTCTGATATAGGGGAACGGTTAGTGCGGTTGATTATGGTAGCAAGTGCGAGTTCTAATCCAGAATCTTATATGCACGTAGATTATGGTATGCGTTTGAAAGATAAATACGTACTGTATGACGAACCGTTTGACGAATACTTATCTAGGGAAGTTTCCTAGGTAGGATAACAACTTATAGCCCCGCCTTAGTGCGGGGTTTTTTTATGTCTTGACTATTGCACTCGCTACTGCAATAGTAGTTGAAACCCGTTACCTAGTAGCGAGACATGCTGATAACGATTCAGTAGGTACAGCCGACTTTATGGAAAATGTTATGCCATGGCATAACATTAGGAGAACGAGATGGTGAAGAAAAAAGAAGTTGTTGAAAATCAATCCATGTATAAATATGCTGTCATGGTAGACGGTAAACAAATAGACACAGTACTTGCGCCAACTGCATTCGCATCTGGCCCCATAAGAAAACAGTTAGTTGAACAAGGCAGTGATGAACATATCCTCGTCATCCGAACAGGTTGACGAGGGCGTGATGCCAGTTATTGAAACCAGTTCTACGGATTATATATGAAGCGTAATATTATCGGAATGTGTTTAGTCATACTATTGAGTGGATGTAAAACTCTTGAACAGAGGTAGCTCCACCGCGAGGTTGTATTGAGGGTAGGGAGCGCGGCGTTGACTGTTGAAAGAACTGATCTACAGCAAATACTTTCTTGGGTTCAGTGGCGCTTTAACTACACATCCGATATCGAGCAGCGGGGTGTACCAGAGCATTGGATTGATGTTGGCGAACTTGCAGCACTAGATAGTGTTGGGCGAGATACCTTTAAAGATGACTGCGATGGTCACGCCCTCGCATGTAGATACCAATGCCGGAAGCTGAGCATACCTAATCGACTAGTATTCTGTCGGATTGAACCGGAGGGATACCATTTAGTACTGGAAGTTGAAGGATGGATTTTAGATAACCGCTACAAGTATGTGTTATCCCGTAACGATGCGCCATACACATGGATTAGCATGTCTGGATATAACAAGGGAGACCCGTGGCATGAAATTAGACCTTCAGGATAAACATATAGATGCCCTTAGCCTTCTTGAACGGGTGAAGGTGTGGCAATTATTTTTTGGAGTGGGTGTGACTTTATTAGCATTGGGCCTAACAGGTGAAGTGCGAGGCAATACCTTAACCACTGACATGGAGTTAATTGCGATTATACTTGGCTGCGTTTTTGTTGTCGCATCAGTAATCATGCGAATAACGCCTGATCCACTGGAAGAGCATCCCCATCATTATGATATTTCCATTGCCCAATTAGAATTTTCTTCCAAGTTTACATCGTGGGAACCCTACGAAAACGTGACCCATGATTTCCTGAGTTCTGATTACACGTTAAGCGGGGAGGCTAAGAACATAAAAATTTCAAACCTCAGAGTTGAACTAGCAATTTATCAGGGGCTACTAGAACGCAAGATCGAAAATGGACAATACTACGTCCGGTACATCAACCAAAAAGGAGCCAAGAGTTAAATGAGAATTCTGTTTATAGTTTTTTTACTGGTTGGTTGTTCTGCACTGCCTAACAACCCAGACCCTAAGACGATAGCGGCGGGGGCTTCGGGGCGTGTGGACTACTGCGTGTCTCTGCTAGGGACTAACTTATTCTGCATCAAAGCCATGCGGGAGCTTGAGGTCAAATAATGCAATTTCTTAATGAGTTAGATGTCAGGGTCATTGATAAAGAGTTACACCCTGAAGGGAAGACAGGTTTTTTCATGGTGCTAAACGACTTTGTATATGAGGGATCGAATTACACAGTTACTGTACCCGCTGGCACATTGATAGATTTTGCTTCTATCCCAAGAATATTAAGGTGGTTGTTTAATCGCTTCGGCCCATCCAGAAAAGCCGCAGCAATACATGACTACCTATACCAAACACAGTTCAGCACCAGAAAATGTTGCGACGAGATATTCCGTGAAGCCCTAGAGTGTCGAAATGTAGGTAAGGTGACGCGTAACGCCTACAAGTTTGGGGTACGCGTGGGCGGTTGGACTAGAGGGCGCTGGTAGAAAATTAAATCTAACAGTTAAATACGGGGGTGGGGTTCATAGTCCCTTTTGAGTAGCGCGCTGGCTCCGCTATCCCCCTATGGAAACCAGCACTACAGGAGGAGACATAGAACATGAATAAAGAAACCAAACAATTACACAAGTTGATTGATGACACTCAATCGTTTCTACGATCACTGGCAATAGCCGGAAGCATGACCCCAGAATCATGGCTATTACTGGATAAATTAGACCAGAGAATACAAGAAACAAAAGAGCGCTTATCTAATGAAATTTGAGGAGACAATGGAAATCGTAACGGTATTATTTTTGCTCTATCAGGGGCAGTGGACGGCAATCGAAGAGTATAAGACGCTGGAAGCATGCGGCGCAGCTCTAGAATATATGATAACGGGTTACGCAAGCGATGGGGGCGCAACGCTGGAAGGCTTCTGTCATGAATTCGAGAAGACCACAAATCTTGAAAGGATTGAAATCATATGACACCCGAAGGCAAAGTTAAAAAGAAAGTGGTTGCCTTGTTGAAAACGCATCGCGCTTACCACTTCTTCCCAGCGACAGGAGGTTACGGTAAATCAGGTGTGCCGGATATTGTAGCTTGTGTTAACGGCTATTTTTTTGGGCTTGAGTGCAAGGCGGGAAACAATAAACCTACGCCATTGCAGAACAAAAACCTTACAGATATAGAAAATGCTAATGGCGTGGCCTTAGTCATTAATGAAGATAATTTAGAAGAGCTTGAAAGTTTACTGGTCTTGGTGAGGGATAAAAAATGAACATGTTATTGACCCGATACGCGTACTTGAATGATAGAACGCTAGGACAACTGGAATTGATGGAGGTGGAAGGTGCTACAAAATTTTGGACAATTGAAAATCCTTGGCAGGATAACGAACCAGATGTCTCCTGCATACCAGAAGGCTCATATGCGATGGAACGATATGACTCGCCAAGTCACGGTGCGAATACGTGGCAGCTCGTTGACGTTCTCAACAGAACTTATATCCAGATCCATGTTGCAAATTATGCAAGCAACGTGTTGGGTTGTATCGGCCTTGGCACTGGCGTTATGTCTAATCTCGATGGCGTTTCTAATAGCCGGAATGCAATTGATTTGCTCTACCGAATCACTGATGGGCTGGACAAGAGCGAGATTACTATAGTCAGCGATATTCTTAGAGGATAACAATGGATTTAATCACACTAGACTTTGAAACCTTTTATGATCAAACGTATTCGCTACGTAAGATGACAACAGAGGAATACATACGTAGCCCTTTGTTTGAAGTTATTGGGGTAAGTGTCAAGGTCAATGACGGCGAGACAGAGTGGGCGAGTGGTTCCCATAAACAGTTAAAGGATTACCTACACTCCTTTGATTGGGCTAACAGTATGGTACTAGCGCATAACAATATTTTTGATGGTGCAATACTAAGCTGGATATTTGACATACACCCGAAGGTACTAACTGATACGTTGTGCATGGCACGGGCGTTACACGGGGTAGAAGTAGGAGGATCGCTTGCTGCCTTAGCTGAACGCTATGGGTTGGGGGAAAAAGGAACGGCAGCAATTGATTCGATAGGATTACGCCGTAGTGATTTTAGTAGACGACAACTCAGTGATTACGGGGACTACTGTATTAACGATGTGGAGATTTGTTATGCCCTGTTCCTTGAATTCTTAGGACAAGAGTTCCCCAAGAGTGAAATGAAAGTCATTGATATTACGCTACGCATGTTTACAGAACCTGTATTAGAACTTAATAGGGAGCTGCTGCAAACCCACCTAATCGAAGTGCAGGATAAGAAAGAACAACTAATGGCACAGGCGGGGGCTAAACGTGACGACTTAATGAGCAACGCTAAGTTTGCCGACATGCTGAGGGCACTAGATGTCGTACCACCTACCAAAACTAGTTTACGTACTGGTAAAGAAACCTATGCTTTTGCTAAGGCTGATAAAGCCTTTACTGATCTGTTAGCACATGAGAATTCTGAAGTACAAGCATTGATGGTAGCAAGGCTAGGTAATAAATCCACCATCGAGGAAACCCGAACAGAACGGTTCATCGACATAAGCAAACGCGGTGCGCTTGCAGTCCCTATCAAGTACTACGCAGCACACACAGGTAGGTTTGGCGGGTTTGATAAAATAAATGTACATAACTTACCGAGCCGTACTGAAGACAAGACATTGAAGCGCAGCATTTGCGCACCTGAAGGACATATCATTATCGACTGTGACTCTTCTCAAATTGAAGCGCGGGTACTCGCATGGCTGGCAGGGCAGGAGGATCTCTTAGCTGCCTTTACTAATGGTGAAGATGTATATAAAAAAATGGCAGCAGAAACCTATGGCGTTGATGTAGAAAAGGTAAGTAAAGACCAACGGTTTGTAGGTAAACAAACCATACTAGGTAGCGGTTATGCTATGGGGCCACTTAGATTCCAAGAGCAACTTAGGATAGCGGGTGTAGACATAGACCTAGCTGAAGCACGCAGGATAAATGATATTTATAGAGATACTAACTGGAACATCGTGAACCTGTGGGCCAAGGCTGGTTACGCCTTAATAGAAATGTTTGAGGGCAATGACGTTACGTTAGGCCCAAACGGGGTACTAAAAGCTATACCAAGTGCTGAATCAGTACTCTTAAAGAACTGTGGATTTATCTTACCGTCTGGACTAAAGCTACGGTATGACGATATGAAAATAGAAGAGGGGGAGCGCGGTTCGCAATTCACCTATAAGACGCGTAATGGCAGAGCAAAAATATATGGCGGTAAGGTAGTAGAGAACATATGCCAAGCGTTAGCCAGAGCCATAATCACTGAACAGATGATACTTATAAACAAAAGATACAGACCTGTCTTAACAGTGCATGACTCCGTGGTAGCAGTGGTTCCTATAGAGGAGAAAGAGCAAGGGCAAAAATTCATTGAACAGTGTATGCGTACTGTACCTAATTGGGCTGAAGGGGTACCTCTTGCATGTGAGTCAGGATTTGCCGATAACTACGGGGATGCAGGATGATGGGTAAACGTCTAACCAGTGATCAAGTTTTTACTATACGCACCCGATTAATAGCTAACGAGCCATACCTAGATATTGCAAAAACCTTTGGCGTAACCTATGCGTGTATACACAACATTGCTAGTGGTAAGTCATATAATAGTTATTGCTCCCGCCAGACAGAAATAACAGCACGCCACAAACTAGGTACCATAAACAACAACAACGCTTTACCGGGGAGCAAGTTATCTGCATGGAAAGTAAAAGAGATACGTGCGTTATTGGTTGCTTGGGAACCAACTGCGTGGATAGCTGAAGAATATGGCATATCAGATAGCACGGTCAGAAATATCGCCCAAGGTAAAGTATGGAGTAAATTAATTTGTCCAACTTGCACAGTGTTGGCAAAACGACATGCGGCGGGGTTACCTTCATTCACTCCAATGACAGTAAAAGATTTATGGGACATGGCAAGACAGGAAGGTGATGCACTTGACACTAAAAATATAGCTAAGTTCTATGGCATACCAGAAAAATTAATTACTGCTATAGCCCAAACAGATGAATTCAGTGAACTACGTCACCCATGGGTAGGAGAGAATTTATGAAGCCAGTTACAGATGCGGCCCCGTGGTCATACTCGAAATTAAAATCGTTTGAAACATGCCCTAAACAGTTCTTCTACGTAAAGGTATTAACTTCTTATGAAGAACACTACGGGAAAGAGGCACGTTATGGAAACGAGTTACACGAAGCTGCTGAACTATACGTTCGCGACCGGGAGCCTTTACCCACCAAATTTAGTTTTTTGGAAGAGCCGTTAGATAAATTGCTAAGCAAAGGTAATTTTCGATTAGCAGAGTACAAACTAGGGTTAACAAAAGATCTGGAACCCTGTGGGTTTTTTAGTGATGAGGTCTGGTGGCGCGGTGTTGTTGACTTGTTAATACTAGATCCTGAAAATGAGAGAGCGTGGGTGATCGACTATAAATCAGGTAAGGACAGGTACCCTGATACAGGACAGTTAGAGTTAATGGCTATGGCAGTCTTTAAACATTTCCCTGTGGTTAAGAAAGTTAACGCTGCGCTGATGTTTGTTGTTGCTGAGAGCATAATAAAAGAAACCTACATCCTTGCTGACGAAGCAGCTATGTGGGAGAAATGGTTAAACAAATTCAACACAATGGATGCTTCGTTTATCAATGATGTCTGGAATCCAAATCAAAGTGGGCTGTGTCGGAAGCATTGCCCCGTACTAGAATGCCACCATAACGGGAGAGGCTAATGGCTTACGTAAATAAACCAAGACCCTACAAGAAAGAGTACCAGCAACAGAAAGCACGCGGAGAACATGAAGGACGCATGGAGCGTCAACGTGCTAGACGCAAGATGGACAAAGAAGGTAGAGATGCCAACAAAGATGGCAGAGCTGATAAGCGTGAAGGTAAAGACATTAGTCACAAAAAAGCAATCAGCAAAGGCGGTAAGAACTCCGATGGCGTGAAGGTAGAATCAGCTAGTAAAAATCGTGCTAGGAATTATAAGAGAAAAAAGAAATCTGCAAAGTTGAAGAAAAAGAAATGAACGAAGTAACAAAAACAGAATTAGAAGCGGTGGTTAATATGGTGAGATTGGTGATGTATCTTGTGGAAAATCCTCATGTAGGAGTGACACAAGATCACATGGATATGTTCAACGAGTATATTCAGGCAGTTGAGGATACTGATGCAGATAGTTGATAACAAAGCAGTACTACTTAAGCTACGTGACCCTGAAAAAGTCACTACAGTAATCCCTAAGAGTAAGCAGCTTTCTGGTAACAGTGTATTGGTTAAGTGGGGGCTTGATGAGGCGTTAGTCTTAAAGAACCTCAACATAAACATCCCTTCCCCAATACAGGCTACTTATAAATGGCCGGGATTGCATAAACCGTTTGCCCACCAGATAGAAACTTCATCGTTCCTGACTGTGCATAAGCGGGGCTTTTGTTTCAGCGATATGGGTACAGGTAAAACAGCCAGTGCTATATGGGCATCTGATTATTTACTACAGCAAGGGAGGATAAACCGTGTTCTAGTGATATGCCCTCTGTCTATCATGGGAAGTGCTTGGAAAGCGGATCTGTTTAAGTTTGCCATGCACCGCACTGTGGATATTGCATACCATAAAAATGCTGCAAAGCGTAAACAGATAGTTGCTGATGGTGCTGAGTACGTCATCATTAACTATGACGGTATCCATATAGTTCGGGATGAGATAGCTGCGGGAGGATTTGATTTAATCATTGTTGATGAAGCTACCCATTACAAAAACCCAAGGACTGATCGGTGGAAAGTACTACACAGTCTAATAAAGTCAGACACATGGCTGTGGCTTATGACAGGGACACCCGCCGCGCAGTCCCCACTCGATGCTTATGGGTTGGCTAAAATAGTTAACCCTGCCTCTGTTCCAAGGTTCTATGGTTCCTACAGGGACATGGTGATGACAAAGATTACCCAATTCAAATGGATACCTAAGCCAGATGCCACAGCTACAGTGCATGATATCCTACAGCCAGCTATCCGTTTTACCAAAGATGAGTGCTTAGACTTACCAGAAATGGTTTACGTATATAGGGACGTAGAAATGTCCCGGCAGCAACGTAGGTACTACGAAAAGCTACGTAAATATATGGTGATGGAGGCAGCAGAGAAACAGGTAACTGCTGTGAATGCTGCTGTAAACATGAATAAGCTACTCCAAATATCTTGCGGGGCAGTCTACACTGATGATAAAGAGGTACTGGAGTTCGATATAAAGGAACGGTACAAGGTACTGAAAGAAGTTATCGACGAGTCCAGTAAGAAGGTGCTGGTGTTTGTACCTTTCAGGCATGTAACTGAGGTACTGACAGAAAAACTGGCAAAAGATGGTATCTCTACAGAGGTTATTTCAGGGTCAGTATCAGTCGGAAAACGGACAGACATATTTAATCGGTTCCAAACTAAAACTGACCCTCGCGTACTATTGATACAACCTAAAGCTGCTGCCCACGGGGTAACTCTAACCGCTGCCAATACAGTTGTTTGGTGGGGGCCAACTAGTTCACTGGAAACTTACCTGCAAGCAAATGCACGGGTGCATAGGACTGGACAAGACCATAAGTGTACGGTAGTACATTTACAGAGTTCTAACGTAGAGAAACGTGTTTACGTAACATTGGATAAGAGAATAGATGCCCATTCAAAAATACTAGATTTATATAAAGAAATACTTGAATAGCGTTATTTAGTGTTGTAGAGTAGTTCTCCGTTTGGGAGAACATGTGATGGATATAAGTACAGAGAAATTAGTAAAGGTATTCCTGAAGATCCGCGATAAAAAAGCAGAGCTTCAAAGAGCCTTTGATGTAGAAGATAAAGCCCTTAAAGAACAATTAGATACGATCAAAGAGGCGTTACTTGAGTACTGCAAAGATAACGATTTGCAGAGTGCGAGTACCACATCAGGGACGTTTTATCGTAGTGCAAGAACGAAGTACTGGACGAGTGATTGGGATCAACTATACAAGTTCATCCTAGAGAATGAAGTACCAGAACTTTTAGAGAGGCGTATAGCGCAGGGCAACCTAAGCACGTTTCTGGAAGAGAACCCCAACCTGTCACCGAAAGGACTACAGGCCGACTCTGTATACACAATATCAGTGAGGAAAAAATAGACCATGTATAAGTCAACAACTGAGGATACCGCTAACGAGTTTAATGTGTCCCTATCCACCATCCGTAAATGGGTCAAGACGGGTATTATTCCCCGCAAGGCATATCTCAAAGCAGGGACTACCTATCGGTTTAACCTAACCCTTATTTACGAGGCACTGTTACGTGATTCAGAAGAAAAAGAACCTGTTTGGAACAGTCTTGTGACGACTACTACGAACCCTGAACTGATAGCAGCTATACCTCCTTCAGAAAAGGGTAGGGTTATTGAGATACCTGACCGTGACCCTACACCTACTTGGCAAGCAGAATTAGCTGCTGATGTAGAGGCAGAAGCCAGCGAAGGTATCTTGGCAAAGACGCTGGAGCAATGGGACAACTCGGAGTCAGATGAAGCGTGAAATCACTGCGTATACGTAACGGTATATTCAGTGGGTTCCCAGAAGGTGTCACAACAGCCCACAAAGATTCAATCACGGTTGTTATCTTAAGTGCTTCTGCAATAAGCAGGAGTTACAGCACACCTGACTCTGGACGCCCCCTGTGTTGGTCAGTAGATACTGCTACGCCTTCAATGGATATACCAGAAGAAGATAGACAAGCTACTAGGTGCATGGACTGTCCCAAGAACATACGGGCTGGCCCCAACAGTGGTAAACCTTGTAAATTTTTTAAACGTCTAGCCGTGGTTTTTGATGACAACTTAACTGATGTGTATCAGCTACAGATCCAAGCTAATTCAATTTTTGGTAAGAAGAAATCTGCACATGGGTATGGATTGCAAGCATATACGAAATTGTTGTTGGAGAATGAGACTGCTTCCGCTACCCTATGTACCCACATTAAATTTGACCCAGAAACGGAGATGCCAAAGCTATTATTCTCTCCGGTTCGCCCACTAGAGGAGAACGAAATAACTGTAGTAAAAAAGATTATGGACTCCAAGAAAATACTTGAAGCCATAGATACTAATACCCACACGGGTATTACCGCAAAAGAGTCACCCTTCAATGTCGAAGTAGGTGGCTATACAATAACTGATTCTTGATTGGAGAAATCAATGCATATTACTGATAACTTTGTTGTATTAAAAGGTGTAGAAATTTTATACCCACGTATCAACCGCCCTTACAGGTTTGATGAAAAGCAAAACCGTACCGTACCCTGTGAAGCCTCCGCTACTAACGCGCAATATGAAACCAAATTCATTATTGCAGAAACCACTGCTAAAAAGTTACACAAGGCAGCTAAAAAAGAATACGCGGCGAAACGTAAAAACGCGTGGCCTGAAAAATGTCCTCCTGCTTTTAAAATAGAGCAAAGTAAAGATGGAGAAGACATCTACGTATGTACTACCCGTAAGAAAGCAATGTACGATGGGGAAAAAACAGAACTACCTAAAGTGTTTGACTCTAAAAACAAAGACGTAACTAGTCCTGACTTTATGTTGACTACAGGTAGCACAGCCAACATAGCTTTTTCGTTGATTCCCTACAGCATGACTACTTCATGGGGGGTGTCGCTACGACTACATAGTGTGCAAGTGATCAACCTTGCAGCAACGACAACTCGTTCCCCCTTCGATGTTGAAGATGAAGGCTACAGTGAGGATGAAGAAACGGGTAGTCCATTCGCTGAAGTAGTAGATGCCTCTGGGGAAGAGGAAGAAGAGGAAGAGCCTGTGAAAGCCCGTGTCTCTCCTGCCAGCAAAGCTAAAACTGCTACATCATCCAAGGCTGATATGAGTGCGCTTATTGATAATTGGGACGATGAAGATTAAGCACAACATGCCAACGCGTTGGGGGTACTCATGTACCCCTAATGTTGCACCTTTGGAGAACGGTGGTAGTAATGGAAACAAAACAATTTTTAGAAAAAATAACTGGAATAGGGTATCACTGTTTATTTGCGATTAAAGCAAAAAATCAATCTACAATAGTTCAGGAATTCTATAAAGACTTTGATGACCTTTTAGTAAGAACAGATGACCTAAATGAACAAGGGTATGAAACATATTTTTCACTAGGTACGTTTAAGACAAACAAATCTAGAGAGGCAACTAATGTTGCCCAAATGAAATCATTTTTCCTCGACATAGATGTAGGGGAAGATAAGGAAGCGGTTGGTAAAGGGTACGCATCCAAACATGATGCGATAAAAGCGTTACAGGAATTCTGTTCTGAGATAGGGTTAGCAAAACCAGCTATCGTAGACTCAGGTAATGGACTACATGTTTACTGGACGTTGTTGGACGCGCTATCCTTAAAGGAATGGTTACCTGTTGCAGAGGGACTTAAGAAGACTTGTAGAGAAAAGGGACTAGCTATAGACCCAGCAGTACCTGCAGATGCAGCGCGGGTACTACGTATACCCAACACGGGTAACTATAAAGACCAAGACAATCCAGTAGCTGTATCAATATTGTTGCCTGTGTCAGGTAGTAATACCATAGACTATTTTATCGGCAAGGTTGGTAGAGTAGAAGCTAAATCTACCCCCTATGAGCCTGACATTGTTAGTAAGGCGCACTTTGCGAACCAAGACAATTCCTTTAAGAAGATCCTTAAGCGAACCCACAATGGCAAAGGCTGTAAACAACTACAGATAATAATTGAAGAACAGGCAACCATAGAAGAACCTCTATGGAGAGCAGGATTATCTATAGCTAAGTACTGTGATGACGGTGGTAAAGCTGCAGTAATTATGTCATCAGGGTATCCCAACTATGATCCCTCAGAAATGCACGACAAGCACAGCAAGATTAAAGGGCCGTATACCTGCAATACCTTTGACACCCTGAACCCTGATGTATGTGTCAACTGCTCTAACTGGGGCAAGATAAAATCTCCGATACTGTTAGGTAAAACAGTAATGGAAGCTGTTACGGAACCTAAAGGATCTCCCTTTGAAGTAACTGAGGGGTACACGGTGGGCGGTGCAGATACCATGTCCTTCACCAAAGCATCTACCTTAACTAATTACCTAATACCAAAATACCCTGCCCCTTATATCCGTGGTAAGCACGGTGGGGTGTATCTACGCGCTCGTGATGACGATGGTGAAGAGATAGATGTTCCTATCTACCATAACGATTTTTACGTAGTTAAACGGATTCACGATGTTGAATTCGGTGAGTCTATAGTGATGCGGTTGCACCTACCGAAAGATGGGATAAGGGAGTTCGTAATGCCCTTAGCTGCGATGACCGCGAGAGAGGAGCTACGTAAAAAATTAGCCGCCCAAGGAATGACTATAGAAAAACCTGAGCGAATAATGACATATCTAATAGCATGGGTTAACCAATTACAGGAGGAAGCTGTGGCTGAACCAGCGCATAAACAATTTGGGTGGGTGGATGAGAAGATGGATGCGTTTGTTATAGGTAACAGAATACTCTCCCCACATGGGGATAAAACTAACGCGCCAACCCCACAAACAGAAAAGTATTTTGATTATTTTATACCTAAAGGTAGTCTGGACGATTGGAAAAAAAATGTTAACTTCTGGAATAGACCGGGGATGGAGTTGTACCAGTTCGTTCTTTGCACAGGGTTTGGATCAATACTTATGCCATTCTCTAATGTATCCGCGACCACACTACACTTACATAATAAAGACTCAGGGGTTGCTAAGAGCACCTCTATGTATTCGTCCATTGGTATTTATGGAGATCCTAAACTACTGACTCAGACAGAGGACGATTCAGTGGCTTCAAAGATGAATCGCGGAGAGATATGGAAAAACCTACCGTTCACCATTGATGAAATAACTAACATGGTGCCTAAAGAGGCATCAAAATTACTCTATACCTTAACGGACGGACTTCAACGTAACCGAATGAGTGGCTCTAATAATCAAGAGCGTTACAGGGGCAAGCCGTGGAACCTCATAGCAGTGACAACGAGTAACACCAGTATACTGGAGAAAATACGTGCTATTAAAAATATGCCAGAAGCTGAAGCACAGCGCGTCATGGAATGTTTTGTACCTAGTGTGGCTCACCTGTTTGAAAACACTACGGTAACAAATGATTTTGAAAATAAAATATTGAATAACTTTGGTACTGCAGGGCCAGTATACATCCGGTACATAATGAACAACGTAGAACAGGCTCGGGTACTCTGCTCAGATTTACAAGAACGGATGGATAGAGAAGGTAACCTTGTACAGAAAAATCGCTTCTGGTCTGCCTTAATGTCTAGAACTATGGCGGCGGCTATCTTAGCAAAACGGGCAGGGTTGATAGATTATGACATGGAGGCTCTATACGATTGGATAATGAATGTATTGTTGGTTCAAAATCAAACGAGTGCTATAGATATGAACGCCGATTACAACAGCATCATGAACGATTTTTTCCTTGAGAATTATCGTAATATCTTACGTATCAAAAGTACCGCTGACAGTCGTGGTGGGGAAGCAATAGTACCAGAATCAGGGATACAGACAAAGCTAGTCGCCCGATATGAATACGATTTGGGGCTGTTTTTTGTGAACACAAAAGCCCTGCGAGAATGGTGCGTACCCCAACAGATAAATTATGAAGACTTAGTAAAACAACTTACACGTAACTGTGAAGGCAGGAGTGTTAAAAAACGTATGAGCAAAGGCACTAGGCTTGACATCCCTCCTGCTCGGGTGCTTTCCATAAAATTTGCCCCAGAAGAAGATGATGAAACGCCCTCCACTGCCTCGTGAAGAGGATATAAACCCTGATGGGGTGCCGTTAACAATACGGTGGGAAAAAGTTAACATAGGTGTATCTATCTTCGTCCCTTGTATAGATCTAAAAGAAGGTAAGCGTCAATTAAGAAGTAAATCCAGACTTTTTGGTTGGGAATGTAAGATAGAAACTAGGATAGAAGAGGGTAAATTAGGTTTACGGATGTGGAGAACTCTATGATATACTGCTCAAACAACGTATAGATGTCCATCCTTCTATGTCGTTCTCCTTAAGGCCCACCTCGTGTGGGCCTTTTCAATTCTAACGATCAGAGTAAGCACGTTGTTCAGCAAAGATGTATTCATCAAATGCACGCTGCATGATAGGGCTAAAAGAAGCCCCATAATGAGAATTAGCTGTTGTCTTCATGTTCCCTTTTACAGAACGCTTTAAACTCGTAAGCGTTATAGGGTAGTACGGATGCCTAGCATTATAATCATACATATCTTCTACAGTGTCTCGGTATGCATCATTATCCCCCATGCGTATTGCTTGATACAGATCTCCCATTATCTCTGAACGCTGCTCGGTTATATCCCTAGATATTTTCTTCTTAATGGCTACTTCTTCTTGTCGACGTTTGTATTCAGTAGGAGCAAATCCAAACATCTGTCCAAACAACTCACCCGTAGTGACATCATCATAGATAGGATCATTCCTACGTGTCGTATACCCATCGTCACTTACTACACGGGCAATTTTAAGGGTCGCATTTGCTATACCGGGAGGTACCACAGATTCAAACCCCCGTAGCCATTCCCCATTAAACATATCATTAAATCCCCTACCAGCTCTAGTCGCAGAACTTAACGCTGGCCCCCCAAGGTATACCCCGATTAATTCTGTTGTTGAGGCTCCACTGTTGTACCTGTTGTCTTGTAGTATCAAGTCAGTAAGTTTTACCCGACTTGCCACATCCATACCTAACATGGCATTAAATGCACCTTTGAACATACCCTCATCGACGTACCTACGTACTATAGAATCAAAGTCTTCCTCATCGTCGTCTAACCATATATCTGCCAGCGCTTTAACTGCGCCGTATATAGGCATCCCACTAACTCCAGCAAAGAACAGGGTACTACCGTGCCAACCCAGCAACATCTTCAATGCTTCTTTACGTGCTGCAACAGAAGCCTCAGTATCACCGGGGTAGGCATCCCAGATAGCTGCTTTAGCTGCCTTCAGCATGGTATGGTTCATCTTCATACCATAGCCCTTATACATGAAAGCGGTGCGCTTTATCCCTTGTTTGGTTATGGGGGCAGAAGTTTCCAAGAAAGGCCCACCGTTAGTTTCTAACGTAGTGTAGTATGCATACTCAGCAGCAGCTTCTTGTATATCCGCGTATTCTGCTGTACCCCTTAATTTCTCCTTAGCTTTTTCAATGCTTTTTGGATTTGTTCCATTCTCTATAAGGGGTTTCACAGTGTCGTGCGCTTCTTCAAGTGCTTGTAGTTCCAACTGGTAGGCCGCTATTGATGTTGTTTGTCGGTTAAACCGTTCTGCAGCGTTGAAGGCGATAGCAGAGAAAGCTGTGATCGTATCTTTATGCCACCACTTGTTAGCTCGTGTAAGTTGTTTAGCAGCATCATCAATGTTCAGGTTTTCAAAACCATACCCACCTTTTTTGAGCATACCCGTGTCCCGCAGCTTGTTCAGCATGGGGCGCATTCTAAGCAGTTCTTTGTGCATGTGTTCAGGGGCTAATTCTTCATTTAGGTTCAGCTCCCCGTTATCGTCTATTTCGTAGTAAGCATCTAGCCCTAACAAGTTAGTAGATAGTTCTCCCGAAGATCCTACTAGGGAGGTGGCCTTACCCAGTGCTATAAGCGTGTTTTTATAGCCATACTTAGCCCCCAAATAGGGGGCCACAAATAGGGGTATCTGCGATAGGTTGACCAATGCAGAGGACACGTTAAATCCAATGGTATACACAAAGGCAAATTGATTAAGATTCTTCCAGACAGTGTCTTTAGGGGGATTACGTACAAAAGCAGCACGCCGTTGTACCTCCGCTTGAAACTCTTTAAACCCAGTTTTATCAATAGTATATTTATTATCGTATTGCAGGCCAGCGATTTCGGCAGCTATCTTGTTAACCTTTGATAGCCCCTTTATGCGTTTAGCCTGTCGTCCAATGTCGTAACCTTTTGTTTGTAGCCCTTCCAGCACATCATGCACGTACCCCGGTGTCTCATCTCTCTTACGTAGCGACTGTGCGAAGGAAGTTTCTGGTAACGTGTTAAGGAAGGTTTCAACAATCATCTCCTCCATACCAGCAAGTGCTTCCCTTTGTATATCCCCTTCTGGCCCTGCCTTTGTTTCAGACTGCTGCTTTTGTGCTTGTTTGAGTAAGGAGTTAACAAAGCCGTTGGCAGGTACAGCATCTTCATACCATCGTGGCTCTAACCTACTATCTTTAATTGTTACTGAACCATCAACTACGTTATCATTCTCATTCAGTGATGCCCTAAGCCTTTTAGCTTCAGCCTCAGTTTCAACCATCTCCATATTGTAGGCACCGTCAGTATCAGGGTTAAACTTTTCGCTATCCTTCAATCTGTATTGTACTTTCCAATGCCCCTGACGTATTAAAGGGAAATATGTTTCCTGAAAGTCTTTATCAAACATACGCTTTATAACGTCATCTTTAAGTGTCTGGATCTCTTCTTCTTTCCCTACCTGCCCCTCAAACATGTCGTCAATAAACCCAGTTTTTCCTTCCGTACCTACTACCGCATCAAGCAACTCTTGGAGTGTTTTTTTGTACCTCCCTTGTATATCTGCATATATCTGCATACCTGTCTTATTATTGAACTTAAGGGCTTCCAGTTGTTTAACAATAGGGCGTTGGGCCAACCACGCTGTCATCTGCTCTGAATCTGCCCCATACTGTTCTAAGGCACTTGCTTCGTCCAAAAGAGGGTTAGCTTTATATATAGTTGCTCCAAATACCTGACTGAGTGCTAGATCATTGAGTAACTTTACGCCTTTTTCTCCTGCTTTTGCTCTCCAATCAGATGTAGTTTTAATGAGTAGATTCATCTGCGCGTCGAATGTTTCCATCTCTCCGCGTATAGATGTCACACTTCTATGATATGTCCTAAAAAGTTTACCGGGAACTTCACCCATAGCCCGAGCAACATCCTCAAAGCGGTTATCATCCATAGTACTCCAGAAAAACTCCCTACCCCTATCAGTAGTATCATTCAAAAATTCTATAGATTTTTCCCCAAAAGATGAGCCTTCTTTGGATCTAGGCCGTTTACCTGCTGCTTTATTTTCTACGTTAACGCGATTCTGCATAGCCTTAACAGGTTCATCTATAATCCGTTTTATTAATTTCTCTACGCCCTCTTGGGTACTATTTTCTGCAAACATCTCACTGTTACGATTTTTTGGGGCGGGGGCGAGGATGCCAGTTATCAACGTGTCAACCAACGAAAGTGTGTCACTATCATTAAAAGAAGTACCTATTATCCTATTTAAAAACCTACGAATTGAATTCATAAACCTACGTAAAGCAGACAGTGGTTTTCCTTCAGGATTAATACGGGCGAGTTGCATACGGAATTCTTGATTACTAAACGCTTCTGCAACAAACTCTTCTAAGCTGCTACTACCATAAGCAGTACCGAGATACTCTTTGGTATCATTGAATATCTTAGTTAACTGTTTAGTGATAGGTGAAGATAGGTTACTAAGTTCTCCGACTGTCAATGCATGGGTAGTTTCATGCAACAGTCCATGTACGTTCAACCCCTTGTTTATGTGCAGGTACACAGTATCTGTATCTGGGTCATAACTACTTGCTGCAAGTTTGCCCCCAGCAGTTTCCAAGCGATCAACTAGTACTACCTGTGTAGTGTCTCCGATATGCCTAGCCAGTGCCTTAGCGATACGTCTTAAAGAGAAACTCTTAAGGATACTAAGGCTGTCACCAAGCCGCCGCATAACCAGTTGTAGATCTTTTTCTGCTATAGCTTCTTGTATACCGACATCCTCTATAGGCATTGCTGCTTCTACCAAGGCTTCATGTAACAAGGGTAACTCTTCTTTACTACCTAAAGAGTAATCAGCATATAAAGCCAATGCTGCATCTCGTTGGGCTATAAGTTCCTGCTCTTCGATTTCTGTGAATTCAATATCTTTAGGGACAGGATCTACTGCTGCTGCCAATCTCTGTTTATCAGGTGCAGGTGCAGGTGCGTTAGATACCCCTGCTGGCTGCGACTCTCCCCGCTTTTTATCTTGTTCAATGTACGTATCAATACCTGCCCGAAACTTACTTTTTGCTGGCAGCGTTTCTTTGAAGGTATTTAATGCAGTGTGTATCTGCGCTTGTGTGCCACTTATGACAGGTTTTAGTGCCGTAGCTAAGCGTTTACCCACACCCCCATTGGGTGCTACTCCTACAGCCTCTACCACAGCTGCTATACGCCGTACTTTTTGGGGTTCTGTACCTACCTGTTGCTTGGCTTCGTTCTGCGTTCTGCGTGCCACTGCCTCTGGATCAGGTTCCATAACCTTATCAATGGCTTCATTCTCTTGTAATAAGGCTTCTTTTCTCCTTTCCTGTAGATTTTCTGCCTCTATACGGCTCTTAGACTCTTTGTTTGTCGTATCTAGTTTAGTTTGCTGTGTTTCAGACAACCCCTCAGTATCTATTTTGGTTGCTGTAGATTCAGCTTCTACATCTGTTTTCTCACGTACCCCTGTGGTGTCATCTATCTCAAAAGAACCATACTCAGTTATGTTAGGTAATTTTAGATCTTCAGCTCTCTGGGCAGCAGCAGCGTTACGCGCATCTTCCCTCATAGCAGCGGTGCGCTCTGGTACAATTACTTTATTATTTTCTTCCGCTTCTACTGCTTCCCTCTTCGTTTTATCCTTCGCTAATTGTTCCCTTATAGCCAACGGTGTATCCACTACAGGTTCAGTCACTGTGCCTGCGGAGGCAGGTGTTGTACCTCTAGACGCTCGTATATTTGTAGCCTCTTCCTCAGATATTCCACCGTCTAGCAACCTACTCAAATAGTTCTCCGCTTCTATGGGATCACGAGAGTAAATATCTGCGTACTCGGCTGCGTAAACAGATTCAAGTGGTGTATCTGCTTGAGGTGTAGGTTCAGGTGGTGTAGTTACTACAGATTCAGTTACTGTACCTTTGGGGTCAGGTGTTGTATCTGCTGGAGCAGTTTCTTCAACTGTAGATGCGCTGCGTTCCCCCTGTTGTACAAGCACGCGCCACTCGTTCTGTTGCTTTATCTCGTCTGAGGTTAATGTAATACCCCCTTGACTAGGAGCATCTCCAATAAACAGATCTTTAGAACGCCCCTCAAACTGCTGGGTTATTGCAGCTACTGCTTTTTGTGATATACCAAGAGTTTTACCTTCCCGCCCCTTACCAAAAGCCGCAAATTCTGTACGTAATTCTGATTCTGTAAGCACCCTACCTTCAAGCCGCTTACGTATACCTGCTTGTTTAGCTATATCAAGGTTGTCCAAAAATTCGGGAGTGACTGTTATAGTAGGTATGGCTGCTTTTGCTATTCTTTCTTGTACATCTACCCGAGCAAAAATTTCTGCCTCCCCACTTGTTAGTGGCTTCCCACCTAACACTTTGGCTATAACTGCCTCTTCTTCGGCATCGACTTCAGCTTGAGCATCTGCTTGAGGTGTAACATCTGCTTGAGTGGTTTCTTCAACTGGAGATGCGTTACGTTTCCCTCTTTTTTTAGTATCAGCAGGGGGTATCTTAATTTCAGCGGCATCGACTTCAGCTTGGGTTGCTTCAGCGGCATCGACTTCAGCTTGAGCTTCAGCTTGAATTGCTGCTTGAATTTTTACTTCAGCATCCATCGCTGGCGTTGTTACTATTCTTTCTTGTGTATCTACCCGAGCAGCAATTTTTGCTTCCGCGCCTGTTAAGGGCTTCCCAGCTAACCTTTTGGCTATAACTGTCTCTTCTATTTTCCGTGCTTCTATTATTCTTTCTTGTATATCTGCCCGAGCAGTAATTTCTTTTTCTAGGTCTGTTAGTAGCTCCCCACGCAACACTTTAGCTATAGCTGACTCTTCTGCTGCCACCGCTTTTCTTTGAGTGTCTTCAGCTTCGCGAGCTTTATTTTTGGTTTCAGCCGTAGCGAGTTCAGTACGTAATGCACTTAATTGCTCATCTTCAACACCTACATCCCTAAGATCTTGAGCAGTTACGTCAGCAGGAGTAACAGGCGGGGTTGTATCTGTTCCGGGTTCACCTTCTGGTTTATCTTGAGGTGCAATCTCGGGTTTACTTAATGCACCACGACCTCCACCTAGTGTGCCACCTACGAGGGCAGCGGCAGCACCAGCTTCAATATACTGCTCAATAGCTTCATCACTCCACGGATCTTGTCCTGCTTGGACACGTTCTATAATTTCTTGTCCTATCTCAGTAGGTACTTCGTAGAGTACCCCCTTTGCCCCTGTACGGGTTATTCTGGTAAGAATTCCACCGCCAGATTCAGTAAATAGTTTGCTGAGAGGCCCACCTCCTAATGCAGCCCATTTAGCTGAGAACACATCAAGGGCAGTTTGAGGTAATGCAGCTAACCACGCAGCCGCTGGACTTAGTTCTGCACGTTCACCTGAAGCAATGGCTTCTTTTTGAGCTGCCCAGTTACCCCCTGCCAGTAAAGGATATTGTGCAAGTAACGAACCTGCTGTACTTAAAGCAGCCGCTCCAGCAACCCCTAAAGCCAATGGTTTTGCTAGTAGCGCTCCAGCAACCCCACCTGCTATTGTGCCACCCATCAGTCCAAGTTGTTGTGGCAATTGTTCAGCAGCCCATGTAGCGCCTGTATCTAACGTATTAAAGACCCCATCAGCTTCACGGACATCTTTAAAACTGGTAGAAGGGGTAGCTATTTCTTGAGCTGCAAGCTGTTTTGTATTGTAGTCAATAATCTCTTTGCCGTACTGCTCAAGGGCTTCAATACCTGTAGCATGCCCCGCACTATCTATAAATTCACCATACAACTGTTCTGCTGTATCTAGCCCACGGGAAAGTCCCCGACGAGGTGCCCACTGATCCTTGTAGGTTGCTGGATTAAAATCATCGTTAGATGGTGTTGGAGGGGGAGGGGGAGGACGGTTTCTTTCTATCTCCCTAACACGTTCCATATAGTCAGCATAGGTATCGCTACGAACCTGCGGTTCAGGTTGTACAGGCACAGATGGAGCCGCTTGGTCAAAAGACTCGCTATAGGCAGTCCATACTGCCTTGTAATCCTCGGTACCATGTTTATCAGGATTATTGACTAACCATGACCGATACTTAGTTACCTGTGCTTGCGAGACTGTCATAGAGCGGCTACAGATGCCTCTAATTTAGTTACAGCGTCTTTAACTGCATCCCATAAAGGATCTCCTGCAGGTTTTAACCCAGCCATCGCCAAAGCTCCTTCTACCAACTTAACTTGTGCCTCTATCCGCACTTTTTGTTTGTTAAATTTGGCATCGTTAGAATACTTCTTGAAACTTGTATCAGCTATCTTTGTTTGGGCATCCCCTATCGCCTTCATGTACTTGGCGCTAACCACATTCTTAGCCAGTGTTGCTTCAAGATTCATGAGTTTAATACCTAACTCCATCTTCTTAATTCCAAATTCCTTACCAGCTACGCCATGTTGATATTCAAGGTTAATTATACCAACTGAGTAGGCTCGTAGTTCTTTGTTATCTGCAAACCTAAGCCTTGCTGCCACTAATTGTTTATCACGTATGCTGGTCTTAGCTGCAAGTATTTCCCGCATGGACTCGCGTTCAAATTTATCCATCTGTTTGTTATATTGTAGTCCAGCAATACCAGAACGAGTTGCCCCTTCTGCAAAAGTCCTTGCCCCACCAAAAGCCAGCATACGAGCAACAATAGAATTCCCTCGTTGCTCTTTAAGCTGTCGTTTCAGTACGTCTTGTAGCCTATCTACTTCTTCCGTTTCTATACGAAACATATCGTCTTGGGCTTTTCGGAAGGTTTTTAAATCTTTCGCAGTAAATCTGGCATGTGCTTCCATTTCCTTTACAACACGATCTATGGAAGGTAGCCCACCCTCAACAACAGTATCACTAGCCTGCACTACTTGTTCCGCAATACTTGTACCTTCAGGTGTAGGGTTTTTTATCGCTGCAGGGCCACCCATTGCTGTTATTTCAGCATTTATCTGCTCATCCAAGTTCTTCTGATTTGTTTCCCGCGCAAGGTTGCGTAAATAACTATCTTCGTCAGAGAGAGAACCAGCGTCAGAGGGAGAACCAGCAATAAATGCATCAGCCATTGCATCGTACTTATCCCCTTCTGGATCAGCAGTGCCAACAATATCGGTAGCTTTTGTCTCTGCCTCTGTTGGTTTTTCTTCAGACAGAGATTTATCAATTAACTGAGAAATTCCCCCTATTGTTGCAGAAGTCCTACCGGGGGAAAGCTTCCGTATTGAATTTCCTGCTTCATTCACGAGATTAAAAGTCTCATCTTTCCATTTATATTGTTTCGGGCGGGTAAATAAAGGTTCTAACATTTTCCTTACTAGGGTTACGGCTTTCTTTATCTTTTCGCCTTTTAGAGCTAACTGAAGGGATATCCCTGCTTGCCCAGCCACGGGTATTAACATAGCGGCTATAGTAATTATATCAAACCACCCTTCAACACCGGGGACTGCAGTTTTACCTTGTTTTATGGACTCCCACGCGGCACTTAAACCTGCTGCATGTGCTTTTGCTTCAAGTTCCTCAATATCCTCGGGGGTTATATTGACAGCCATTGCATCAATAGCTTCCTCTTCGGCGGGGGTTATTTCCTCCACCTCCACAGGGGGGTTAACATTACTTTCCACTGCCTGTACCTGCGCTGCGCTGCTTTCCGGTTTATTAGAGATAAACGCGTTGGGGTACCTTTCTTCCAACGATATTTTTTCCGGTGGCATTACAGCCTGTTGGTAGGGATCTACATCAGCCATAGCTATATCACTTACCCCTNNTTACCCCTGAACTAGCAGCAGTTGCTGGGGGTGCTGTAACACGTTCTTGGTTTAATAACTTGGCAATTTGTTCTACCTGCGCTGCGCTGCTCTCCGGTGGCATTACAGCCTGTTGGTAGGGATCTACGTCAGCCAGAGCTATATCATCTACCCCTGAACTAGCAGCAGTTGCTGGTGGAGCATCAGGCGTACCACTAAGTTTAGCCTGTCTATAGGGGGCTGTATCATCTGCAGCTATCTCTACCTTATCATCCCGTTTTGGGGATTCTAATGTTTGTAGGGCATCTATAAGATAGCCTTTATGTCCGCGCAGAATGTTACGCAGGTCGTCGTAGCTCGCGCCTTGCTCTCGGGCGACTTTTAGCTTAGGCCACAAAGGATCTTGAGTAATAGCAGGGGCTAACATATCTTCGGGCGGCCTTTGGGCCGTTTCCGCCAGCGTTAGGTCGCTCCAGTATTGGGAGTCAGGAGCAGGAACGCCACCACCTGCAAGTGCAACAATGCCCCCACCAGCCATACCCCTAACAAGCCCCCCAGTAGCTGCCATTTGCATAGGGTTACCTTGGGGCACACCTTGGGACAGCTTTTTGGCTAAACTTGCAGGCATAGCCATATTTCTAGAGAGTCCACTAATACCCACACCTGACTGCGCATCATTTGAAGCTACTTGTTTAGCTGCTGCTTCTTGCATCGCTTCTTTTTTTGCCTGCTCCTGTGGCAGGATGTTCTGTAATTGTTGAGCAACCTTTGTAGTCTGGTTGTTCATCACTTCCGATTCGGTCTGCTCACGTACTGTACCGGAAGCTGCTGCTGTCTGGGCATTAATATCTACTTTATGAGCTTCTTGTAATTTCTTTACCTGTTGCAAAGCTAAAAGATCAACAAGATCTTTAGATAGGTTAGCTCGTTTATCCAGCCCTTTTGTATCACCCGCGTATGCTGTCATACGGTCATTTATCTGGGCGTCAATACCCCCTAATGGGTTACCTAACATATCGAACTTCTCCTACGTTCACGTTTGTGGTGTTGCCGCCGCCTCTGCCGCCGCCTCTGCCGCTTTTTTCTTAGCTGCTGCTTCTGCTGCTGCTTTTGCTGCTACTTCTGCGGGTGTTGCTGCTGGGAATAGATCTTTTAGTAACCCAAGGATACCGCCACTAGTAGCTATACCCGCTGATAGAGGATCTACATCAGAAAAGACATTAGTCTGTGCTTCCATTGGGAGGTTTTGCAATAACGACTGCATATACTGTACTTGCTTAAAGGGCCAATCTCGCTCATCTTTGAACTGAGCATGGTCAGCCGCAACACCTTCTGAAGTAATACCTCGTTGCACGGCACCAGCACTACCTTGGGCATCAAGGACATTAAAGCCATACTGATTGTTATACGTTTGTGCAGCGCGTCTGCGATCCTCTTCAGTATTAAACTGCCCTTGGGCGCTATTATAGGCATCCCGGTATCCCGTGTTTAATGTTCTATCCATCTGGCTTAACAGGTTACGGTTACCTTCAGACTCCATAATAGCCTGTCTGGAACCGCCATAAGCCCCTGCCTGTGTCAGTCTCCCCGCGTCTGCAACTCTGGAAATCTCACTTTGTCTGCGTAACTCGTCTAACTGTGGGTTAAGTGCTTGTTGGATATAAGGGTTCATGTACTGCCCAGCAACTGAATTGTTAGTTACAGGTTGTCCGTCTGGGCCTACCATAGCTTGCCCTGTAGAGGGATCTAGCACATCGTAAGGTTGGTCAAGTGTCCCAGTAAAAGACTGCGGATCGTACGCGCCCATAGTGTCCCCAAACCCTCCTACACCTGCAGGAGTTAACCCCGCTAAACCTGTAAACGCTTGTTGTTGTAGCCCACTAGTTCCTGCTGTCAAATCCCCGCTATAGGCTTGATAAGGTTGATTACCAAGAGCTGCACCGCGTCCAAGCATCTCAGTGACATATGGCCCAACCCAGTTAGACAGAGAAGATTCATTGCCTAAATTACTAGGAGTAGGAGCTGTATAAACGGGAGTGGTAGTGGCGGGGTCAACAGCCATGATTAATTCCTCAATTGTTGGGGCAAATACTGGGAAGGGTTTATTTGCCGCCCTTGTGCGGGGTTACCTGTTCTGTCTTCGCGTATATTAGCCATCATATCGTATAACACCTCTGCGCCAGCCTCAGAGTTACCGTTACCAAAATGGCTGACCACATCTGCTGGAATGACAAACTCTCCATCACTCAAGGCGGCTTGTTGATTGTTACCCATCCCTGCGGGGATATTATCAGCCATGCCGTCAGTAGTACCTCCAAGGTACATCCCTAACGTCTTGCCAGTGTTTAACGAAGCCAAACCGCCATGATTAAAGCCTCTAAACCCCAAAAATTTCGTTGGATTTGCTGCGAGTTGCGCTGCCATTATGGGGCTACCTGCTATTTCGTTTGCTAACTGTGCCTTTTGTGCCGCAGTTAGCTGCGTAGCTTGTTGCACAGCTTGTTGTGCAGCTTGCTGGGCTGCCTGCTGGGCTGCTTGCTGGGCTGCTTGCTGCTGGGCTGCTTGTTGGGCAGCTTGCTGGGCAGCTTGCTGGGCTGCTTGTTGTGCAGCTTGCTCTGCCGCTTGTTGTTGTGCCGCTTGTTGTGCAGCTTGCTGAGCTGCCTGTTGTTCAGCTTGTTGCTGCGCCCTAAATTGCGCTGCCTGTTCAGCTTGTTGTTGCGCAGCCATTTCAGCATCTGCTTGTTGCTGTAAGGCTAGTATCCCCGCTGCTTGTTGTTGCGCTGCTAATTGTGCTGCCGCTTGTTGCGCTGCTGCTTGTCGTTGCGCTGCCGCTTGTTGTGCTGCCGCTTGTTGCGCTGCCGCTTGTTGCGCTGCCGCTTGTTGTGCTGCTGCCACTTGTTGTGCTGCCGCTTGTTGTGCTGCTGCCACTTGTTGTGCTGCTGCCTGTGCTGCTGTTTTGGCTGCTGCTGCTCTTTGTGCTGCTGCCTGTGCTGCCGCCGCTTTTTGTGCTGCTGCTTGTTCTGCGGCAGCAGCTTGTTGCGCAGCTTGTTGGGCAGCTTGTTGCGCAGCTTGTTGGGCTGCTGCTTGTCGTTGCGCTGCTTGTTGCGCTGCTTGTTGCGCAGCTTGTTGCGCTGCTTGTTGTGCTGCTTGTTGCTGGGCTGCTTGTTGGGCTGCTTGTTGCTGCTTGTTGCTGGGCTGCTTGTTGGGCTGCTTGTTGTTCAGCTTGTTGGGCTGCTTGTTGCTGGGCTGCTTGTTGGGCTGCTTGTTGTTCAGCTTGTTGCTGGGCTGCTTGTTGTTCAGCTTGTTGCTGTAAAGCTAGTAGCCCTGCTTGTTCTGCGGCGGCGGCTTGCTGGGCTGCTTGTTGTTGGGCTGCTTGTTGTTCAGCTTGTTGCTGTAAAGCTAGTATCCCTGCAGCCTCTGCTGGGTCTGACGCTGGTGCTGCTACTTGTTGATTAGCTGTGCTTTGTGGTATAGCTGCTCTTGGCGTTGACGTTGTTTGTTGAATAGCTGCTATTTGTTGCGTAGCTGCTTGTTGCGTAGTTGCCTCAGTAGGCCGACCATTAGGCCAAATACGCTGTATTTTTGCTTCCATATCAGTTTTATGCGGCCCAACTAACTGTGCTACCCCTGTAGTAAGTGCATCATAAGACTTTTGCTGATTCGCAATAATAGCACTCCAACCTGTAGTAAAATGCTCATCAGGCAACGCTAACTGTCGATTAGCCCACTCATGGGGATCAACTCTTTTATTAATGTTCGTATCCCAATTTGCATCTAAGGGAGTAAAATTTTTATCTATAATATCTTGAGTATAAGATATACCTGTACCCGGATTAATGCCAAGGCCATGCTCCCCCGGATCACTTAAGATATACTCGACAGCCGCAGTCGCAGCATCATCAGTCGCAGCATCATCAGTCGCAGCCGCCGCAGCATCATCAACAGCGGGTGGGTGCCAAACACCTGCGGAATCTAACACCCACCCAGCACCAGTAAGGGCATCAGTTTCATGTTTATTAAGCTCCCCACCTGTTATTTCAAAGGCTACCTTATTTGTAGCCGCCATTTTAGCTGCTACCCCTTCTCTCACTCCTGTAAAAGAGTGGGGTCAGCAGTGGGGTCAGCAGTGGGGTCAGCAGTGGGATCAGCAGTGGGGTCAGCAGTGGGATCAGCAGTGGGGTCAGCAGTGGGGTCAGCAGTAGTGCCATTCCCAAAGAGTTCAGGTTGTGCAGTAGCCAAACCAATAATACCTGCAGGATCACTAAAATCTACATAACCGTAATTAGGGATAAAACCATAACTAGTCCCTGCAAAGAATTGCGGCTGTGTCTCATCAATAATAGTAAAATCTGTGTCTGCTGCGAAATTCGCTTGTCCTACTACACTAGAGTAATCTAATGGACTACGACGAATACTGGCTATACCTGTTGGGCCAGTACCTGTAAATTCGGGGATATCTTCTGGGGCTATACCTGCGTTACTATAATTATTTAACCTAAGATCTTGTGCTTGTCCATAGGCATGTTCACGGATAGCAGGTTCTGCACTAGCAGCATCTTCGTAAGGTGTGTAGTAATAATCAGAGAAATAGCGTTGCCCTCCTGCACCGGGGCGTCTATCTTCTATATTGGTGTCAGGTACTTGTTCCCGCACAAAATCTAGATTGGGGATCTGTCCCTGAAACCCGATAGGTTTATCCATACCAGAATTGGCCGTACTAGCACCATAAAGCCCTGCAGCTAGGGTACCAAGCCCTTTTTTCCAATCAAATGGCATATCTAATTCATCCTATGTTGCATAATTCGATTATACCTATCTAGGAAGGCATCTCCTACTCTCCCCCCAATAGCTGATTTTTCTATCTTTGCTTCATCTGAATCAGCTCGCCGTAAATGAGCACCTGTTAACGGTTCAACTAGCTCTCTGATTCTACGCCTTTTTCTACCAAGTATTTCACGAAGCATAGACATGTAAGCATCTTCATCTTCATTAGTACGAAAAATAGTTTCCCCACTAATATCAAAGAAGTCCCTAAGTGGGCCTGCGTCAGGAGTATCTGTCTTGCGTTGTGTACCTAATAGCCTACCACCACCACCACCACCGCCGCCGACTAATGCTGTAAGAGCTGAGTCAACAGGATTTGCGTTAATTAGGTTTATAGAGTTAGTAGGCTCTACACTATTTAGGTCTATAGAGGTGACATCCTCACCTATTGCATCCCTTAGATCTACCTCATTTACTCTATCATCAGTCGTAGTATCAGAAGTCAGATTAAGAGTATCAATAGTTTGGTCTGATGTATCGGTTGTATCGGTTGTCGTGGTATCAGAAGTCAGATCAAGGGTATCAGTTGTATCGGTTGTATCAGTTGTATCAGTTGTATCAGTTGTATCAGTTGTATCAGTTGTATCAGTTGTATCAGTTGTATCGGTTGTATCAGTTGTATCAGTTGTATCAGTTGTATCAGTTGTATCAGTTGTATCAGTTGTATCAGTTGTATCAGTT
>LWDU01042545.1_pt1 | contig 34311 bp, 25 predicted proteins | sample 727161 | NCBI WGS metagenome assembly LWDU01 (sample SAMN04566230, study PRJNA314399) | hydrothermal vent metagenome | isolation source: deep sea hydrothermal plume seawater | place: Mexico: Gulf of California, Guaymas Basin | collected 2004-07-11 | reverse complement strand
CAGAGTCCGCCATGTTCAGGTAGCCGTCGTCGTTGGCGTCGCAAGCGTCAGGACACAGGATCGGAAGACCGTTGAACTGGTTCGCAAGCATTGTTGCGGAGTCAGCCAGGTCGACCTTGTCGTCACTGTTGCAATCACCACGCTGGAAGATCTCCTCGGGAACAACGTGCACCAAGGTGTCGTTGCGCTCGTAAAGATGGAGCGATTCGAAGTCGATGACCACGTTGTTGTAGAGTGTCACGTCGCCATTACCGTTGATGTCGTTGCACCACTCGATCAGCTGATCTTCGTTGCACTCGGCATCCATATCGACGGTGACGCGCATTTTACCGATCAATAGACGTCCATCCGCTCCGTCACCGGAGGTGGCCATCGTCTGTGGCAAGGTCTGGCCCTCGAAGGGCGGCAGAGCGTCGAGCAGGAGCGCCACGATCAACTCGCAACCGTCTCCGTCGTCGGGATCGTCATCGACCTGAACGGCGGTGTACTCGACACCTACCTGATCGAGGATCGAGCCGTTGAACTCCCAGGAATCCTCGTGAATCGTCAGGTTACAGTCGTAACAGACGGTGAAGGTGAAACCCTGGATGTAATCGTCTTCGTCAGCGTAGAAGAAACACAGATCACCAGTCTGGCCGTGGTACGCATAGTTCCCGGCGCCCTCGTCGAAGGCAGTTTCCATCCAGAGAATGGTGTCTTCGGCGGGGACTCCAACGGGCTCACAGATGAAGTTTCCACTTTCCAGCAGAGGTGCGACTGACAGACCCGCCACGACGATCACGTTGTCGAGACGAGGATCTCCAAGGGTGTCGTTTGCAAGAGCCAGGGTGCTGGACTCGGGTGGGGGAGGAGTTCCCGGGTCTCCGAGCACATAGACGTTGGCGTTGTTACAGGAGTAGGTGTAAGTCGCGATGTGTTGGCCATTGCCCATCGGAATGGTCTGCGCATCGAAGGGTGCCGTAAAGTCGACCACGACTCCCAATGTTCCACCGTCGGGGTAAATGTTGGAGAGCTGGAACTCTGCGTTGGCAGCATCCGTAGCTTCTCCGGTGGTAATACCTTCCAGGGTGAGGACCGCAGGATCATGAGTCACCGCAGTGACAAATCCTTGCACTCCGCCGAGGCTATTGTCGAGCAGAACCCGGGCATCGCCGGTGGTTCCAGTTCCGTCAGCGGGAGCCGATCCGCCCTCCATGATCATCGAAGCAGGGGGGGGCTCGAGCAGAGTCAAGGTACCGTTATTGAGCCCTAGACCATCCGAGGCGCCGACCGAGAGGCCCGCTTGCACGATCAGATTGTCGAGCGGTGGAGAGTTCAGAGTGCCGTCGGTGAACGCGATCGATACCGGAGTATCCGCAGTCACGACCACCTTTGGGGTCAGCGAGATGGTAGCGATCTCGATTCCCGAGCCTGCGGGGATCGTATCTCCGGTGAAGGGCGGCATAGAATCCATCACCACTCCAAGTGTGGCTCCTCCGGGTAGAATCTCGGGGACCATCAGGTCAGCAGTACTGGCTGCGCCAGAGGTGCTGATGTCGGTGGCGGTGACCATCGAGTCGTCGTATCCGATCGCGAGCACGAAGCCCTGGACATCGGACGTGGCATCCATCGTGATGCTAAGAGTGGTGGATCCCAGACCCAGCACACTGCCATCACTGATGGTCAAAGACTGTTGGGCAGATACCATTGATCCAAGAGACAACATCAAGACTAATGTTGAGAATGAAACTGTAAGAGGACGCATAACACCATCCCTCCGAATGGGAGTACAAACTCCGAGGCGTCCGGCTCAATTCAGAAAAACCTGAGAGTCGAGCCAAAAGTGATTAGACGAATACATACGAACCGAAAATAATCAGCGAGAGCCACTTGGCCCCGGCCGGTTCAACAACTTCACTCATCTTTATGAGCGAATCTCTCCTGAATGTTAGCGTGGTATGTATTGCCGATCAAGGAGATGTTATGTTGACTTTACTGACTATGTAGTTGATATTGTTAATAATTATGTATTGGAAACTACGCCACCGCCGCGGGGGTCTGCGACACCCACGAGGCCACGGTGTGGGGTGCGGGCGATCAACTGAAAATCGCCGATGGCACTTCTACGAGCGCATACGTGACCGAGAGCCAGAAGAGACTGTTCGGTGGAGGTCGGGACGGCGGCCTCGAGGAAGATGCGATCTGGCAGGCATTGATGGTGAATCTTCGGTGCGGTGATCGAATTCTCTGGAGAAAGTCCTAAGCGGGTCAATCCGAGCAGAACTTGAAAGACATTGGTGATGATGGTGGGGCCGCCGGGCGTGCCGAGCACCGCATCGACATTTCCTTCTTCATCGAGCAAGACGGTCGGGCTCATCGAGGAGAGTGGTCGTTTTCCCGGTGCGACTGCGTTGGCGGATCCCTGGATCAGGCCGAATAGGTTCGGTTCGCCGGGGTGGGCGGTGAAATCGTCCATCTCGTTGTTGAGCAGGAACCCCGCCGCGGGAACCAGCACCTTGCTGCCAAATGAGCCGTTGAGAGTGGTGGTCACAGCCACGCCATTGCCGTGGCAGTCGATGACGCTGTAGTGGGTGGTCTGCTCACTTTCCTTGACCGGTGGGGAGTCCTTGAGGAGATCCGCAGAACTGGACGCAGAGGATCGATCGATGGTGGCAGCGAGGCGGTCCAGTCGCTTCTTGTCCTGCAACATCTCCAACGGGCAGGCCACGTGATCGGGATCGCCCAGGTATTGATTTCGGTCGGCAAAAGAAAGTCTCATCACCTCGGCCAGAAGATGATACAGCTGTGGCGATTCCGCATCGGTGCTGCCGATTTTGAATCGTTCCAGCATCCTCGACATCTGGGCGAGACAGATTCCACCGGATGAAGGGGGAGGCATCGACACCGCAGAACCGTTGGAGATGGGGAACCGGATCGGCTTCCGCTCCACTGGACGATAGTCGAGGAGGTCCTTGGCGGAGATCAGTCCTCCTCCCCGTTTCATCTCGATGACGATGTGGTCGGCGACTTCACCATCATAAAAGCCGGCGATTCCTCGTTCGATGATGATCTCAAGAGTCCTGGCCAGGTCCGGCTGGCGAAACAGCTTTCCCTCTCCGATCACTGCTCCATCGGGGAAAAAGGTGTCTGCGGTCGCCTCGAAGCGGAGCATCGATTTCTTCGAAGCGACGAGCATCCGGTGAGTTCTGGCTGGCAACAGGAAGCCGCCTTGCGCCAGCAGCCGGGCCGGTTCGATCACCTGTCGACGGGTCATGGTTCCCCACCGCTCCAGGGCGGTGAGCATGCCAGAGACCGATCCGGGTACTCCTGCGGCGAGGTGTCCCAGCAGCGAAGCGGAACGGTTCCCCGCTGCAGCGGCCTGGGTGTACATGTCGGAGGTGGCGGCCCCGGGAGCGACTTCCCTGAAGTCGAGGGAGACTTCTGAGCGTTGTTTCTTCTCGCGCCCGATCGAGCCGACCAGGAATCCACCTCCTCCGAGGTTGCCGGCAGCAGGGTAGGTCACCGCCAGGGCAAATCCGATCGCAACCGCCGCATCGATGGCATTGCCTCCCTGTCGTAAGATATCGGTGCCCACCCCTGCGGCCAGCGGTTCTGCTGCGGCGACGATTCCACGGCCCTTCTTCATATCGACCATCGGTTAGCCTCTCCTCTTGTGCGGTTTCACCTCGATCACTTCAGTCTGGTTTCCACGGGTGATGGCATAGTGGAATCTCGAGCCGATGGCACCAGCACCCCAGGCGCCACTTTTCGAGAGTGCCACGAAAGCGGCCTGGACTGCCGGGTTCTGCCCCTTCCTCATGAGGATCCGGTCGAGTGCTTCCTCGATCGCTTGCTCTGGAGTGGCACCCTGTCGCATCCGCTCGACCACCAGGAAGGAGCCACAGACCTTCGAGATCTCCTCACCCATTCCGGTGGCGACGCATCCTCCGACCGAGTCATCGGCGTACAAGCCGTGTCCCACGATGGGAGAATCTCCCACCCTTCCGGGAAGTTTCCAGGCCATGCCACTGGTCGTGCACGCCGCAGCGATGGATCCCTGGGAACTGAGGGCGACCTGTCCGAGGGTGTCGTGTCCCTCGGGGGCGCCGAGACGGTCCGGGTGTTTTTTCAGCCACTTCTGATAGGCGGCTCGCGCTCCATCGGACAGGGTTTCCTCGCCGGAGAATCCCTGCTCTTCGGCGAATGAGCGGGCGCCGTCTCCGACCAGGATCAGATGGGGAGAGTTTTCCATCACCTTTCGGGCGACTTGCACCGGGTGGCGGTACCCGGTCAGCGCGCAAACCGCTCCTCCATCCAGAGTGCTTCCATCAAAGACAGCGGCATCCAGTTCGACGTCGCCGTCTCTGTTAGGGAATCCTCCGTATCCTACGGTCGAGATGGCAGGATTGGCCTCGGCGGTCATCACGCCGCGCTCCACCGCATCGAGAGCGGTCCCACCCGATTGCAAGACTTGCAGGGCTTCAAGATTGGCTGCCTTGCCAAAGGGCCAGGTCGAGATGATGACGGGCAATTCGGTGGCTGCCTTGCCCGACCCTTCCTGCCCTCGGACCCCGGCAGAAGCGAGGAAGCCGACACCGGCTGCGGCTCCTCGGAGTAAGAAAGTTCGCCTCCTCATGCATTGCTCCTTTCGAGCCGGGTCAGCGCAAGCCACTACAGAGGAGAGTCTGGTGGATCCGGTACTCTCCGGCAACCCTCGCACTGGCGAGTGCATGAGGCTAGGATCTCGACCCGGAAGGACACCGATCAGATGCGACTCGACCTCGATGTACTGAATCCCGAGCAACGAGAGGCGGTGGAGCACCCCGGTGGCCCACTGCTGGTGCTGGCTGGAGCGGGGACCGGGAAAACCCGGGTCATCACCTACAGGATCGCTCACTTGATGGCGCAGCAGGGTATCCAGGGAGATCGAATTCTCGGGATCACATTCACCAACAAGGCCGCTCGCGAGATGCGGAATCGACTGCAGCGGATGTATCCAGACCTCGATCCTATGCCGGTCCTGTCCACTTTCCATGGCTTTGGATTGGCGCTGATTCGCCAGGAACATCGATCATGCGGGCTCCGCTCGAGATTCCCGATCTACGACGATTCCGATGTCCGGAGCGTGTTGACCGAAATTGTTCGCCACCTCGCAGGTATGTCGCAAGCAGAAGCGAGGGTCGATGACGTGAAGGGAGTGATCTCCCGCTGGAAGTCGCAGTTTCTCGCACCCGAAAGGGCACTGGAAGCCTCTGCAGATTCCTTCGAGGAGCTGTGTGCACGCGCTTTTCTACGCTATCGCGATCGAATGAAAGGCCTCAATGCGGTCGATTTCGATGACCTGATCCAGTTGCCGGTGCTTTTACTCGAGCAAGATGAAGAGGCCAGAAAACGGTGGAGTGGTCGATATGATCACCTGTTGATCGATGAGTACCAGGATACCAATTCTGCCCAGTTCCGACTGGCCCGAGCGCTGGTCGGTGAGCAGCAAAATCTCTGTGTGGTTGGCGATGACGACCAGTCGATCTATCGCTTTCGCGGAGCAGAGGTGGAAAAGATCCTCTCCTTCAGGAAGGACTTCCCTGCGGCTCATGTGGTGACACTCGAGCGGAATTATCGTTCGGTGGGGTCGATTCTTGAGGCGGCTCACGCGGTGATTTCTCGCAATCCCAACAGGCATCCAAAGAAGTTGATTTCCCAGCGGGGACCGGGCTCTCCGATTCCATTTCTCATCTGTGATGGAGAGATGGAAGAAGCATCAGAGGTGGTTCGATCGATTCATGAGGCTCGAAGGAGTGGTCTTCCCCTGTCGAAGCAGGCGGTACTTCTCAGGTCTGCCATCCAGGCGCGACCGTTCGAGGAGAAACTGCGTTTTTACGAGATTCCCTACACCATCATCGGGGGCATGAGTTTCTTCGACCGAAGAGAGGTGCGAGATGTCGTCGCCTATCTCAGATGCGTGGTGTTCCCGACCGATGACATCGCCTTGTTACGGATTCTCAACACTCCGAGGAGGGGCTTCGGTGGAGTCGCTCGGGAACGGATCGACGAACAGGCTCGAAGCAGTGGTAGGGGTGTGCAGGAGGTGCTGAAGGACCCACAGGTGCTGGAGAAGATCTCTGCCCTCTCACGCAAGGGGGCACGGCAACTGGTCGATGCTCTCGACACTGCCAGGGCACAGCTGGCGATCGATGGTCGCAAGGCTCTGTGCCAGTTGCTGGAGGATGTCAAGTATGATGACCAGTTGAAGGCTGGAATCGAGAAGAAGCGTCATCGATGGATTGCTCGATTCGATCTCGCACTACGAGAGCAAGCACGGTCCAGGAAATCTCCAGGAATGGTTGCGCAATATCACGCTGGAGCCGAGGGACGATGGAAGCGAGGAGCAGGGAGAGGTGTTGACTCTGATGACCTTTCACGGAGCCAAGGGTCTCGAGTTTCCGCTGGTCCATCTGGTGGGAGTCGAGGAGGGCCTGATCCCTCACCGGAGAGCGCTGGCGGAAGATGGAGATGCGGGAGAGGAAGAGGAGCGTCGTTTGATGTACGTGGCGATGACCCGCGCGATGGATCACCTGATCATCTCGATGGCACGGCAGCGGCGACGATATGGCAAGGACCTCGAGTGTGAGGAGAGTCGCTTCGTGCTCGATATTCCGCAGGAGCATCTGGTGCGGCGCGAGATTCAAGAACAGGAGCGTCCGGTGCTGGAGGGAAGCAGTGCGAGGGAACGATTGCAGCAGATGCGAGAGCGGCTCGGTGAGGTCGACTCGAATGAATCTTGAAGGAATCTTGAAGGGGCGCAGGTTCGCACTGAACTCGAACTTCTGAACTCGAACTTCTGAACTCGAACTTCTGAACTCACACGGATCGAGTCATGTCCTCAGGATCAGTGATTTCGAATCCACTTCGAGGCGGCAGGACTCGGTTCAGAGTTCTCGCCGGCACTCCCTTGCCAGCCGATCAGAAAGATAGCGGTCAGCGCAAGGATGGCGAGGACTCTGAGCAGGCTCATGGGAACCAGTGGCAGGGGTTCGGCTGGGAGAAGCGCTGGAAGTGGCTCGACTGCAGGAGAGATCGTCAAAGGGCAGAGGACCTGCTGGGACGAGGGCATCGCGGTCTCCATCGCGGTCTCCATCGCGGTCTCATTCTCGGGATCGAATCTGGGCGACAGCGGCAGCGGTGGATGACTGACGATATCGAGCCACTGTGACTCACGACTGGGAGATTCACCGGTGGCTTCGGAGCCCTCTTCAGGGGTAGATTGTGGGGTATTCAGGGGGTCCTGCTGCATCGCTGCCTCCGGCGGAGTTTCGGTTCTTCCTCCTCCTTCATCGACTCTTCTGGGGCAAACCTTTAGCCTTTCCTTGAGAGAATCGCACTTCCAGAGCATGATGCGACGATCCAGTTTCACGATGAGAATCGCAGTTACCGCAGATCCGAGGAAGGAGTTCCGTCTTGTCAGACAGCCTGAAGGTCGGTCGAGAAGTCATCGAGCAGGAAGCCAAGGCGCTCCATGCCCTGGCCGAGGGACTCGGCGATTCATTCCGTGAGGCGGTCTCCCGCCTGGCCGGGGCCAGTGGCCGGGTGTTGGTTTCAGGAGTTGGAAAGAGTGGCAGCATCGCCCAGAAGGTGGCGGGTACCCTGGCCAGTACCGGAACTCCAGCACTGTTTATCCACCCCATCGAAGCGCTCCATGGCGACCTCGGAGTGGTCGGAGAAGGGGACATCCTGCTGGCGCTCTCGAAGAGTGGCCAGACCGAGGAACTGGTCCGTTTCCTCCGACATTTCCGCCGATTAGGAGCGGCCATCATTTCCATCTGTGAGAGTTCCACTTCTCCGGTTGCACAACTCTCCGATGTGGTGGTAGAGATTCCAGCTCTGGGTGAGGCTGGGCCTCTCTCGCTCGCTCCCACCACCAGTTCGGTGCTGCAACTGGCGGTCGCAGATGCGCTGGCGATGTGCTTGCTGGATGTACGAGGTTTTACTGCGGAGCAGTTTGCGAGTTTTCATCCGGAAGGAACCCTCGGTCGCAGGTTGTTGGTACGTTGCGAGGACCTGTCTCATCAGGGGGACGCTCTCCCGGTGGTGCGGGAGGATCAGTCCGTGGCAGAATTGTTGTTCGAGATGAGTGGCAAAGGACTGGGAATGTCCTGCGTGGTCGATGCTGAAGGTGTCTTTCGCGGCGTCTTCACCGATGGGGACTTGAGACGATTGCTCACCAAGGCGCATTCCCCGGTGGAGTTGACCATCTCAGAAGCGTGGTCCATCAGTCGCCGCGAGGTGGGTTCGTCGGTCGATCAGGGGACCATCGAAGCCAGCGCATTGGCTGTGGATGCCCTGGCAGTGATGCGCGCCCAGGAAATTTCATGCCTGGTGATCGTCGATGAGAAACGATGCCCAAGAGCGGTGATACGGATGGCCGATCTTCTGCGAGAGGGGATCGCCGACCCGGCTGCTGAGGCCTAACGCCGCGGCAGATACCGTCGACCCAATCAGTAGCGGGCACCCAGTTGGGGTGTCTCGATCGCTTCCTTTTGAAGGAGAATGGGTTGCTCCTTCGATCCATCCCATCCAAGGGTCAGGTCCAGCACAGTGGTTCGATCGAGCAACTGATCCGATAGTTCACAGATCTTTACCCACTGGTCATGGAGGGCGCAGGGATTGTCGGATACGCACTCCGATTGACCGAGAATACAGGAGTTCTTGCGGGTGCCTCCTTCGATCTCTTCCACCACGGTTCTGAGAGAGATGTCCTGCGGTGGGATGGTGAAGAGGAAGCCGCCTCCCGGTCCCCTGAGACTCTTCAGGAGGCCTGCCTTGACCAACGGCTGGACCATCTTTCGGGTGAAGTGTTCGGGCAGTTGCGCCTCTTCACAGAGGGATTGAATGGTCCTGGGCTGGCCAGGGTATTTGGCCATCAGCCGCAGGCACCGCAGCGCATACTCGACACCTCGTGAGTAGAGCTGAGTCATGGTGTGCATCCTTGACCACACGAGTCTTCGTGGGGAGGGGTGTGAGTCATGCGAGAGGATGTAGTGAAGGAATTGTAGATCTCCACCGCTGGATCCGAGGGGATTCCTGCAAAATACGAATCTCGGGTGTAGTGGGTGCCGTCCGGCAATTTGAATTACTCCCCGAAGGTGATCTTCCGAAATGTCGGCGAAGTTCGATTCTATGGGCAATGAACCCTACGCCGCATCGATGAACCCCAATTAATAGATGGGGTTTCAGAAGTTCTGCGAACTCTTCCAGCTGCACTTCTCAGGACATATGAGGGTACCGGTGATCGGTGGGAGGCAAGAAATTCTCCTTCACTGTCCTGGGAGCGACCCAGCGCAGCAGATTGAGAGAAGATCCCGCCTTGTCATCGGTGCCGGAGGCACGGGCGCCTCCGAAGGGCTGCTGGCCGACCACGGCACCGGTCGGTTTATCATTGATGTAGAAATTGCCGGCACTGTAGCGAAGACGATCGGAGATGGCATCTGCGGCAGGACGATCGCCACTGAAGACCGCTCCGGTAAGAGCGTATGGACTGGTGCTGTCCAGCACGTCGAGGCAATGGTCCATTGCAGCATCTTCGTAGACGAACACCGACAAGATCGGCCCGAACAGTTCGGTCTCCATCGAGTAGGACCGAGGGTCATCACATTCGATGATGGTCGGTGAAATGAACCATCCCTGGGAGTCGTCGCATTCTCCACCCGCGATGATTTCACATTTGGGATCGGATTTAGCCATCTCGATCGCCTGCTGAAGCCGTTGAAATGCACGTTCATCGATGACTGCACCGATGAAGTTGCGGAAGTCCCGGACATCTCCCATCGACAGGGATCGAGTCGCCTCCACCAGCGATTCTTTGACCTGAGGCCAGAGACTCGAAGGGATGTACATGCGGCTCGCTGCAGAGCATTTCTGGCCCTGATATTCAAAGGCTCCACGTACTGCAGCGGTCACCAGGGAGGGGACATCGGCACTGGGGTGAGCAAAGATGAAGTCCTTCCCACCGGTTTCTCCGACGATTCTCGGATAACTCCTGTAGTTCTCGAGCTGGTTTCCGATCTGCTTCCACAGTTGACGGAAGACCTCGGTCGACCCGGTGTAATGGAGACCCGCAAAACTGGGATCCGCCAGCACCGATGAAGTGACCTCGACAGGATCACCGGGGATGAAGTTGATCACCCCTGGCGGCAGCCCCGCTTCCTCCAGCATCTTGTAGGCGTACCAGTTGGACAGGATCGAGGTTTTGGATGGCTTCCACAGTGCAGTGTTTCCCATCAGTACCGGCGCGCAGCAGAGGTTGGCTGCGATGGAGGTAAAGTTGAAGGGGGCGATGGCGTAGACGAAGCCCTCGAGGGGACGGTAATCGACATGGTTCCAGGTGCCAGGAGGGTTGATCAACGGTTGCTCATGGGGGATTTGATCGAGCGCGAAATGATTGTTGAAGCGGAAGAAATCGATCAGTTCACAGGCCGCGTCGATTTCCGCTTGTAAGACGGTCTTCGACTGACCGAGCATCGTTGAAGCGTTGAGCTCATCGCGCCAAGGACCGCACAAAAGTTGTGCCGCCCGCTCCATCACTGCGGATCGAACTTGCTGGGGAGCACTCGACCAGTCGACCCACGCATCGTTGGCGGCATCGATGGCCTGTTGCACCACCTCGGGGGTGGCTCCATGCCAGCGGGCGACCACCTTGGAGTGATCGTGCGGGCACTTCTGCTCCCGGATGACTCCGGTGAAGATCTCCTTGCCAGCCACGACGCATGGAATCTCTGGGATTTCGTTTGCCATCGTGTCGAGTCGGCCTTCGATGGAAGTTCTTTCCTTCGAACCGGGTGCGTAGTCCAGGATGGGTTCGTTACCCGGTACTCCGGGGCAAAAGATCTGGTTTCCCATGGGCCTCCTCGTGGCTCAGATACCTTGGATGAGTGGGCGCATTAGAACGGGACAGACATCGAGATGCTACCGCTCGTGGATTCGGTTCGGTTGCCGCAACCCATCGTTATGGCTAGGGTAGGGATTGGAGTTTCTTGGCCCCTCTGGGGCTGAACCTGTTTCCCTCGCCAACGGAGGATCTGCGATGACTCTTTCTTCGTCAGACTTACTCGACTCGGGAGATCTGTTCCAGGATCGGCACATCGGCCCCAGACCCGCGGACATCGATCAGATGCTGGCGGATATCGGGATGGATTCGATCGAACAACTGCTGGAAAAAACCGTTCCCGATTCGATTCGATTTCAGGGAACGATGAACCTCGATGAGGTGGCGACTGAAGCAGAAACCCTGACAGAACTCGAGCACCTCGCCACCCGTAATCAGCAGTTCAGATCGCACATCGGAACCGGCTACCACGATTGCATCACGCCGCCTGCGATCCAGCGGGGAATCCTCGAAGCTCCAGGGTGGTACACCGCATATACGCCTTACCAACCTGAGATCAGCCAGGGTCGACTGGAGGCCTTACTCAATTTCCAGACGATGATCTGTGATCTGACCGGTATGGAAGTGGCCAATTCATCGATGTTGGATGAAGGCACCGCCGCCGCTGAAGCGATGGCGATGTGCCACAGGATCCAGCAACGGGCGCGCCGTGATGAGACTGCGGATCTGTTCTTCATTTCTCAGGGTTGCCACCCACAGACGATCGAGATCGTCAGGTCGAGAGCGGTCCCCCTGGGAATCGAGGTGGTAATCGGGGATCACCAGGACTTCACCTTCCCGACCCGCTGTTTCGGCATGTTGTTGCAGTATCCAGATACCGACGGCAGAGTCATCGGCCTGGAAGAGATCTGTACCCGCGCCCACGATGCCAATGCGCTGGTGGTGGTGGCGGCTGACCCGCTGGCTCTGACGTTGTTGCGCTCTCCGGGAGAAGCGGGGGCCGACATGGTGGTCGGGTCTACGCAGAGATTTGGAATCCCGATGGGTTTTGGTGGCCCGCATGCGGCCTACCTGGGAACCCAGGAGAAGCAACAGAGACAACTTCCGGGTCGCCTGGTCGGTGTTTCCAGAGATTCTCAGGGCAAGGAAGCGCTGCGACTGGCGTTGCAGACGCGGGAGCAACATATCCGTCGTGACCGAGCGACCAGCAACATCTGCACGTCACAGGTACTACTGGCGGTTTGTGCCGGGATGTATGCGGTTCACCACGGTCCGGAGGGGCTGACCACCATCGCCAAGCGGGTGCGATTGCAGTGCGAGATCCTCGCCAAAGGGCTTGCGGATCTGGGACACGGTGTGGTCGAGGTGCTTCGCTTCGATACGGTGAAGGTTATTCCTGCAGGAATCTCAGAAGAAGAACTGAAGAACCGGAGCAGTGCTGAGGAGCGAAATCTTCGCTACTACGGTGATGGTGCAGTGGGCATCACCTTCGATGAGACCTGTCAACGAGAAGACATCCTGTCGATCTTGAGGATCTTTGGAGCCACGGCGGGGTCGGTTGACCTCGATTCGCTCGCCGCAGGTTGTGACCTGGAGATCCCCGAGGAACTGGCGAGGAATACCGAATTCCTGACCCATCCCGTGTTCCACCGTTATCGATCCGAGATGGAACTGGTGCGCTACATGCACCGGTTGGAAAACAAGGATCTCGCTTTGAACACAGCGATGATTCCGCTCGGTTCTTGCACCATGAAGTTGAACGCAGCTGCAGAGATGTTCCCGATCCTGTATCCAGGATTCAGCCGCATGCATCCCTTCGCACCGAAGGAGCAGACCGCCGGATACCAGGTTCTCTTCGATCGCCTGGAACTCTGGCTGCAGGAGATTACCGGGTTCGATGCCGTTTCACTGATGCCGAATGCTGGCTCGCAGGGTGAGTATGCCGGTTTGATGGTGATCCGGGAATACCACGAGACCCGTGGCGATAAAGATCGAAAAGTGTGCTTCATCCCCCAGTCTGCCCACGGTACCAATCCTGCCAGCGCCACCATGGCGGGGATGGAAGTGGTCGTGGTGAGTTGTGATTCCGAAGGGAACATTTCGATCGAGGATCTCGAAGCAAAGATCGCCGAGCATGGGACGCGCTGCGCTGCGTTGATGGTCACTTACCCTTCGACCCATGGAGTCTTCGAGACCTCCATCCAACAGATCTGCGATTTGATTCACGAGACTGGAGGGCAGGTCTACCTCGACGGGGCCAACATGAATGCGATGGTTGGACTGTGCCGTCCGGGAGACATCGGCGCAGATGTCTGTCACCTGAACTTGCACAAGACCTTCTGCATTCCCCACGGTGGCGGGGGACCAGGGATGGGCCCGATCGGAGTGTTGAGTCATCTCGCCCCCTTCTTGCCAGGACATCCGGAGAGAAAGACTGGCGGGAAGCAGGCGATTGGAGCCATTTCTGCGGCACCCTTTGGCAGTGCGATGATTCTTCCGATCTCCTATGCATACATCCGGATGATGGGGGCCAGTGGACTGCGGAGGGCTACCGAGGTGGCCATCCTGTCCGCCAACTACCTCGCTAAAAAATTGCAGGAGTTCTACCCGGTTCTTTACCGCGGGGCGCAGGGCCAGGTGGCTCACGAGTGCATCATCGACACCAGGATTCTCAAGGAGAGCGCTGGGATCAGCGTCGATGATGTTGCCAAGAGGCTGATCGATTACGGCTTCCATGCACCCACCATGTCCTGGCCAGTTGCGGGAACCTTGATGATTGAACCGACGGAGAGTGAATCGAAGCAGGAACTGGATCGATTCATTTCGGCGATGATCGGAATTCATGCCGAGGCGAAGGCGGTCGAAGAGGGAACCTATCCAGCTGCGGATCATCCTCTTTGCAATGCGCCCCACACTGCGGAGATGGTTTCTGCCGATCAGTGGGACCACCCGTATTCTCGCGAGAAGGCGGGTTATCCAGGAGCGAAGCAGAAGGCCAACAAGTTCTGGCCGGCGGTCTCTCGAATCGATCAGGCGTTTGGCGATCGCAATCTGGTCTGTTCCTGTCCTCCGGTCGAGGAATATCTGGAATCATGATCGGTGGGTCAGATGCTGCGAGGAGTGGATCCTCAGCCCTGATCGGTCTGGATCAGTGCAGCGTGTAATGCACGGACCCCTCGGACCAGGTCTGCTTCCTTCACCACACAGGAGATGACCAGGTTGGACGAGGAGATCAGGTCGAGGTTGATCTTTTCTTCTGCGAGCACCGAGAAGATCTTCCCTGCAACTCCAGGCTCTCTCGCGATTCCTTCTCCGACGATGTTGAGAAGTGCCACCTCGTCGTCGACGATCCACGAGGCACCTCCCACTTCTTCGACCACCTTTTTCAGGTCTGCCTTTTCGATGAAGGTATTCGAGGGGACCACGAAGGTGATGTCGTTGTGACCCTCGTGGCTCTGGGCCTGAACGATCAACCTGACATTGACTCCCTGATCACCGAGTGCACTGAACAGGCGGGCAGCAATGCCCGGTTCATCGGGTACAGATAGGATCGAGACCTTACTCACATCGCGGTCATCGGTGACCGCACGAACTACCACTTCTTCCATCGGTTCATCCTTTCCAACGATTCGGGTTCCTGGACGATCCTCGGTGGCCGAGGCGACCACCAGCGGTACCAGGAATCGACGAGCCAGTTCGACCGACCGGCCATGCAGCACCTTCGCACCCAGATTCGCCATCTCGAGCATCTCGTCGTAACTGAGGGCAGAGATTTGCACCGCATCGGGAACGATATTCGGATCTGCGGTGAAGACTCCGGTCACATCCGTGAGGATTTCGCAGCGCTGGGCACCGAGTGCAGCGGCCATCGCAACGGCACTGGTATCCGATCCTCCACGACCCAGGGTGGTGATCTCCTGCTGCTCATCTGTACCCTGAAATCCTGCCAGAACCACGACCTGATCCTGGGCCAGCGCCTCGACCACACGATCCGGGTCGATCCGCAAGATCCGCGCCTCTGCGTGACGATCATCGGTGACGATTCCACCTTGCTGACCGGTGAACGAGATGGCAGGAACACCTAACTCGGTCAATGCCATCGATAGCAAAGCCATCGATTGCACTTCTCCTGCAGAGAGCAAAACATCCATCTCTCTGCGGGGCGGATTCTCGGTGACCTCCCGTGCCAGGGAGGTGAGGCGATCGGTGGTGTCGCCCATGGCGGACACCACGCAAACGACATGCATCTGTTCTGCTCGACAATTGGCAATCCTACGAGCGGCACTCTGGATCAGTGACGGCGAAGCGATGCTGGTACCGCCAAATTTCAAGACCAGGATTGGTTGGCTCAGATCGGAGGGGGTCATGCCAGCTTCTCCACCTGTAATCCAGCCCGATCCACTTCGAGGATCCGCACCTCACACCGAGTGCCTGCGGCTTCCAACGCCCTTGCCGCGGCAGTGGCGACCTCTGTGCCGGTCTGAGGGTCTGGCAGGAAACCCGCCAGCGTCGGGCCGGCACCGGAGAGCCAAGCGCCGCGAACTCCATCCGCTTGTTGAAGAGCCGCCAGCGCATCGGCGAGACCGGGGATCAAGGGCAGTCGGAACGGTTGGTGCAACTGATCGAGCGCACCCTTCTCGACCGCATTCCAGTCCCCCCGCGCCAGCCCCGAGATGAGGGTCGCCATCGCACCGAGATTCGAGATGATTGCGCTTCGGGGGTACTGATCGGGCAGTGCCTCCCGGGCTTGTCGGGTCGGCAGTGGGACCGCTGGAATCAGCGCCAGTAATCGAGGCTCCGATTCGATGAAGAGGGGGCTTTGGCTCCAACTACCTTGGCCACCTGCTCCCGCCTGAAAACCACCGGTGATACATGCCGCAGCATTATCTGGGTGACCCTCCAGATCGGACAGTCGTTGAAAAACCTCTGCTGGATCAGGGGAGCAGTTGTCGCGCAGGACCATGCCTGTGACGACGCCACAGGCATGGGCTGCAGCACTGGAACCGAGACCGCGAGCCATCGGAATGGTACTGACGATCTTCAAGGAACTGTGGTCGAGAGTATCTCCTGCGATCGCTTGTGCGACCCGGGCGATGAGGTGCGTACGATCGAGCGGAAGAGTGTCGCTTCCAGGGCCCTCAATCTCGATGGCAAAACTACCGGTGGGGTTGTGCTGAAGTTCGACAGTGATCCCCAGGTTGACCGCAATCCCCAGCACATCGAAGCCGGGTCCGAGGTTGGCAGTGGATGCCGGAGCGTGAATTCTCCAGCGACTCATGACAGATCCATCGCTTTGCGCAGGGAGTCGAGATCCGCATCGACGGGATCGGGTAAGATGGTTCCGGCGACGGCGAGATCGGGGTCCTTGAGTCCGTTGCCGGTGAGGGTACAGACGATGGTGCCGCCAGCTGGGCAGATCTCGAGGCCTGCGTGGAAGCGTTTCAGTAGACCGGCAACGCTGGCTGCACTGGCCGGTTCGCAGAACACACCTTCGCGACTTGCGAGGTGGTGATATGCCGCGAGGATTTCCTCGTCTTCCACTGCAAGGATGGTTCCGTTCGATTGTTCGACGGCCTGGAGGGCGCCCTGCCACGAAGCGGGGTTGCCGATCCGGATGGCTGTGGCGATCGTTTCTGGGTTTTCGACCACCGAACCCGAGACGATCGGTGCTGACCCTGCAGCCTGGCAGCCCATCATCCGGGGTGGGATGGGAATCCGATTGGATTCCAGTTCTTCACTGTACCCACGCCAGGCTGCGGTGATGTTTCCCGCATTACCGACCGGCAGGAAGTGGCTGTCCGGTGCATGACCGAGTTCATCGATGATTTCAAAAGACACGGTCTTTTGACCCTCGATGCGATAAGGATTGACCGAGTTCACCAGGGTGATGCCTTCCGAATTGGAGATTTCGATGACCCGTTGCAGGGCGATGTCGAAATTTCCATCAATGGGGATCACTCGAGCACCGTGGATGATGGCTTGCGCCAGTTTTCCAGTGGCGACCTTTCCTGCCGGCAAGACGACCCAGCAGGGGACTCCAGCACGTGCTGCGTAGGCCGCTGCCGAGGCAGAGGTGTTTCCTGTCGATGCGCAGATCAAACCGCGACTACCCTCCTCCATCGCCTTGGAGACGGCCACCGTCATTCCTCGATCCTTGAAGGATCCGGTCGGATTGAGTCCCTCGAACTTGAGGTACACCTGGCGATCTTCTCCGATGGTCTGACTCAGGGCAGGAGCGGGGATCAAGGGAGTCGAGCCCTCCTCGAGACTGATCACTGGCGTCTCGGGGGAGACTGGAAGGCGGTGGGAAAAGCGTTCGATGAGGCCAGCCATGGTTACTCCTCGATCCGGATGCGGACAGGTCTGGTGATGGATTGAAGGTCTTCGTCCAGGTGAGAAAGAGCGAGGTCGAGTCGTGTAGTTTCAACCGGATGAGTGAGGATTCGAATCGGCACTACGCCGGCAAAGTCGAGTAGGTTTTCTGGTTGGTCGAGTGCCGCAATCCCGACCTGCTCCGATGCCAGTGCGCCCGCAACACGGGCCAGCACTCCATGGCGGTCGGGAACCTCAAGGCGCAGGTAGTGGCGAACCGGTGTGGCGCCGGGGTCGGTGATCTTTTCGACCGTACCTGAGGCCGGGTAGGAGATGGCGTCGCCGCGGGCGGCGCGCAAGATATCGGCGACCACGCTGCCGGCGGTCGGCATGCCGCCGGCCCCCTTGCCCTGCAGAACCAGCGATCCGAAGGGAGCCGCCTCGAGCAGTACTGCATTGTCTTCATCGCGAACCGATGCCAGTGGATGGGAAGAGGGCAGGAAGCAAGGCATCACACCGAGTGCGGTTCCGTCACCATTTCTTCTCATCATGCCGAGTAATTTGAGGCTGAGATCGTGTTCCCAGCCGAACTCGATGTCATGAGGGGAAAGTCCCTCGATTCCTTCGACGCGAAGTTTTTCGATGGGAACACTGCAGCCGAGCAAGATTCTCGCCAGTAGTGCCAACTTGTGTGCGGAGTCGATGCCGCTGATATCCAGAGTGGGATCCGCTTCGGCGAGTCCTGCTTGTTGAGCAGATTTGACCGACTCTTCGAAGGAGAGTTCCTCGAGGCGCCCCAGGATGAAGTTACAGGTGCCGTTGAGAATCCCCGTCAGGCGATCGACAGGGCCGGCGGGGATCCCTTGCTGGATCACCTGCAAGATCGGCACTGCAGCAGCCACCGAAGCTTCGTAGTAGAGAGAGCGTCCATGTTCCTTGGCGAGGTCGAACAGCTCATCGCCATGAATGGCCAGCACCGCTTTGTTTGCAGTGATCACATCCTTGCCCTGTTCGATGGCGAGTCGGATCCACTCCCGAGGAGCTTCGGTGCCACCGGCAAGTTCAACGATGGCATCGATATTGGGATCCTCGATCGCTTCGATGGCATCGCCGCGGATGGTGGGGTGGCCGGGTAGATCGGCAGGCACAGTCCGATTTTTGGAAGGATCGCGCACGACGATGCGAGAGACTTCGATCGGTCGACCCGCTCGTTCGGCGCACTCCTTACGAGTCGCTGCGAGCAGTTCGACGACGGCTCCTCCGACGGTCCCCAGTCCTAGTAGTGCGATGCGGTAACTCTCCATATCATGAAAGATCGGACCTGGAGGGGTATCGCTGCAATGGATTCCTGAAGAGTGCGATTATTTTTTTGCGGGGCGGTCCAGGATGAAGACATACGGTTGGCCACCGATGCGCAGTCGATTGTTGGCGATCACCAGCGGAAAGCGGCTAGAACGATAGGTACCCAGGCTTTTGCCCTTCATGTCCACGATCTTGACGGTGGCCACTCCCTTCGCATCGATCGACACCCTGGCCTTCCCCAGTTTTCCTGGAAGTGGGATCAGTTTTTCGGCCCCGGGGCTCAATCGCTCCCGTTTCTTGGCGTTCAACTTCCAGTGCTGGGAGCCCGCCCGCCGCAGATACTTGCCGTAGCGGGTCAGGGTGTCGGGAATTCCTCCGCTGGTGACACCGACGGTGTGGACCACATCGAGCGAGATCTCCCGGGGAATCGAGGCGTGGACTCGATGGGCTCGATGGATTCGATGAACTCGAGGATACGGTCGGTTCCACTGCGCCATGCCCGATGGTCGTGAGCAGAAGAAGGAATCCAAACGCAGTGATCGTGGCTTTCATGCGGTTCCCTAACCGTTCGAGAGGATGATCATCAAGACGCCTTCATCATCTCCTTCGTGGAGGATGAGGCTTCCATCGCCGTCAGGCAAGTCGAGAACTTCTGCGACCATCTCTGGCGCCGAGTGAAGGGTGGTCGAGAGGCCATCGCGCTGGATGGCATAGATGACCCCGATGCAGAGGATTAACGCCGCTGCAGCGGGCAGTAGTGGCCATCTGGTCCTCGCTGGAGATTTTGAATCGGCCAGCGCGCCAGCCCTGCGAAGACCCGCATCGACGCGAGCCCAGTCGAGTGGCGTGGCGGCGGGGACTTCGCCCAAGGGGTCCGCTTCGATGGCCGCGGCCACCGCTTCGGCATCGGTTTCGAGCCACTGGCGGCACTCCGCCGAACGAAAGCCGCTGCGACCGATGAAGGCGGTTTCCACATCGGTCAATTCGCGGTGCGCCGACGCTTCCACCAGCTGCTGGAATCGTTGCAGGTCGGAGAGTGAGTTCATTGCTCATCCTTTCTGTGGCTACGGCGGGGGCCGCCCGGATCCCAATCGCGAGGAAGAGCATCTCTGACCTTTCGCCGTGCATGATAGAGCCTCGACATCACGGTGCCGATCGGAATCCCCAGCACTGCAGCGATCTCGCCATAGGAGAGTTTCTCGTAGCAGTGCAGGGTGAAGACGATGCGGTGGGTATCGGCCAGTCGATCCACCGCTTGCTGGATGGCTGCAGCGACCTCTTCCCGCTCGAGTCGCTCCGCCCCTCCCGGTGGCTGGCTGCGGCCGGTGCGAAGGTCCGAGGTGGGAGTGACCACCTCCTCGACGATGGCCGTTTCCTTGCGAACCTTGCGCCGGCGGATCCGATCGATGGCATGGTTGGTGGCGATGCGATAGGCCCAGGTGAGGAAGCGCCCGGATGCATCGAAGGAGTCGAGACCGCGGTGGATGCGAATGAACACCTCTTGGGTCGCTTCGAGAGCGTCTTCCCGGTTGCGCAGCATCCGCACCAGAACGGCAAAGATGCGCTCGCGATGGCGGCGATAGAGACCTTCGAAACCGGAGGGGTCTCCAGCAAGATGGCGGTGTACCAGGCGGCGATCTTCATCATCCTTCTCCACATCTACGGATTTCCCTGACGATCTGGCAGTCGATTCCCCGGGATGATCGTCGGTTTCTCGACCATCATCGGAGGAATGCCTGGGGGATGACGCAGGAGTCGGGGTTTCATTCAAAGGAATGGCCCACTTTCTCGAGCTCGATTTCGGTCAGGCGGCGAACTTCTGCCGGTGAGATCTGGAGAACCTGGGCTGCGGACCTCAGGTCGTCCTGTTCCGGTCGCTGAGAGATCAATCGATCGCCGAGCCACGCCTTCTTGATCCGGATCGAGACCCCGGAGATCTCGACCTGACTCGATTCTCGGCGCAATGCGCTGCGCTGCTGGAGCCGCTCGCGGACTCCCAGGGTGCCGGTCAAGATGTGAATCTGTTCGATCAACCGCTCTCGATCCTCGGGGCGGGAGATGACTGTGAGCCACTGCCCAGGTCTCGATTTTTTCATCCAGACGGGTACCAGCAACGCATCGAGTGCTCCCGCATCCATCAACTGGTCGACCACTCCACCGGCTTCCTCGCCGGACAGATGGTCGAGATGGGTTTCCAGAACTGCAATGGTTTCGCGACGGAGCGGGCTCCCCTTGAGGAGAATCGCGCGCAGCAGATTGGGCGGATCCGATTCGGGTGCAATCCGTGTTCCCGCACCCCAGCCCTGGGCCGCGGGGATCCCCTCGGGGGAGTGGCAATATCGATCGGCGAGAGTGGTCAACAGTGCGGCACCGGTCGGTGTCGTCAACTCGCGGCCTGCGGGTCCTGCGCAGACCGGGACGTCTCGCAGTAGTTCCACCACCGCCGGAGCTGGAATCGGGATGATCCCGTGTGCCGCCTTCACCACCCCGCTGCCGAGGGCCATCGGAGTGACGATGATCTCGGCCGGTTGGAGCCAGTGGATCGCCAGCAAGGTGCCGAGAATGTCGACCTGGGCATCGATGGCTCCGACCTCGTGGAAGTGAACCTGTTCCGGGGTCGAGCCGTGAACGTGAGCTTCTGCCCGGGCCAGACGCTGGTAAACCTCGGTCGCCTGCTGGCGAACCGGATCGGGAATCTGCGGATGGTCGAGAGCGCCGATCAGATCGGACAGATGGCGATGGGGAGGGGACTTTTCGAGGGCTTCGACGGTGGCCTTGCAGCCGACAATCCCGCGTCGGGTCTCCGGCGAGAAGTGGAGCCGGTGTTGTGGCAGCGCCGCACAGAGGGGGTCGATCAGGGTGGCCTGCGGCACTCCCAGGTCGACCAGCGCGGCCAGTAACATGTCTCCAGCCACACCGTGAGAGGCGTCGATGAACAGGATAGGCTGGCCTGGAAACTTTAAGTTATTCATTTTAGCAGACTTATGACTTTCTCTCTGGGGTGAGGCGATCCTCACCTCTGTGCTAAAGGGGGGGGGCGATCGATGCAACCGGTAATCTGGCAGACTGACGAGGCCTCCGTTCCCCAACGAAGACGTGGGAGGAGTTGTCGGCGAAGGCTCGACAGGGGGGGGGTCCTGTGAGACAACATGGGCTCGTCACGGGACCGTCTCGTGCCTGACCGGAGGTTCTTCCAGGATCTCCACGAGGGTCGTTGCGGCTCCAGGACGGACCTCGGGGATCCGTGATCGTCACCGGAATTTGACCGGTGGCGATGGCGGGGTTTTGAGGTTTGGAAAGAAATGTGTGGGAGGGGAAGATACCGTTACGGGCCTCTTCGATTCGGGATCATCCTGAATCGTCGATATCCATTGCGGCACCTCTCGCAATCACTGAACAGATTACTTTTTCAATACACCTATTGAGAAGAGATCTCCGCATCGATGAGTCTCGTGAGTGTCGAGCAGTGGTGAGTGCACCACAGCACCTGGAGAGCCTTGTCGTGGGAGTGATACAGAAGGGGATGAAGAGCATGAAAGAGGTGGTCATGGAGCGCAGGACGCATCGCCGTCGAGGCCTCCAAGTGGTAATCGCGATCGTTGCGACGGTGATTTTGACCGTGGTGAGTTCGGGATCCCTTTCGGCCCAGGTTCGGCCAGATGTGCAGAAACTTCTCGATGAAGGAATTAACCTCTTTCAGCAGGGAAAGCTGTCCGAATCTCAACAGAGTTTCGAACGTGCGCTGCTGCTGGATGTGACCTCTCAGGAGGCACTCGAGTGGGTGGATCAGGTTGGGTACAGCCAGTTGATCCAGGTGATTCGTGCCGGGGATGACACCCTGGGTGCCCAGATGGGTTCGTTGTTGCGACTGACATCTCTCGAGACGAAGCGTCGCTCGATGGATTCCGCAGCGATCGCTTCTACCCTGGATTCTTACTTTTCCGATGGAGATCTGCTCGAGCGGACCAAGGGGCTCTACTCGGCGATCAGCGACCATGGTGTCTACCTGATGCCAGGACTGGTCGAGCGATTGGGGCAGCCGGAGCAAGGCGCCAGGGTGCTGGCGATTCAAGCCATCATCCGCCTTTCAGACGACGCTGTGATGCCGCTGTGCCGCAGCTTGCATTCTTCCGAGCAGGGTGTGATCAACGGGGCCATCGCCTCGTTGCAAAAGATCGGCAATCCCGCGTCGGTTCCGAGCCTCTGGTGGCTCGCTGAAACCAGTCAGGATCCGTTGATCCAGGCTGCAGCGGCCGCTGCTGCCGAATCGATCCTGCCCGGACTTGGCAAGACGTCTGCCTATCAGCAGTTGACCAGGTTGGCCCACATATTCAGCAATGATTCGGGATTGATGGTTCGCAGTTACCACGACCCAGTTCTGTGGGATGTCTCCAATGGAGCTCTCACCTACCGGGTGGTGGAGGGCTGGGAACTGAATGAACTCCGTGCGGAGCAACTGATTGCCGATGCTTTGAGCATCGAGGCCGATGGCGCGTCCGCTCTCGCTCTCAGTGCCTGCAACCTGATGGCGCGCTGGAGTGAGTATCGCGATGTCAGTGCCGTCATCTCGAATCAAGTCGATGCCGGCGATGCCGACGAGTCACAAATGGCCAGCCTTCGCGCCAGAAAACTCGACATGGAACGTGTGCGCTGTGCGGCCTACTCGATGCCTGTGGATGTACTCAACTCAGCACTCGATCTGGCACTGGCCGATCGTCGCCCACAAGCGGCCATCGATTTGTTGACCGCTTTGCGCCTCTACTACTGGGGAATGAGCGACATCGAGGTGCCATCCTCGATTCAGTCTGCTCTGGCCAACGATCACCGTGGAGTGAGATTCGCCGCCGCACGATGTGTGGCTTATCACAACCCGAGCGGATCCTTCAATGGATCGGATACGGTGGTCGGAGCCCTCGCCGAAGGACTCTCCGAGGCGAGTCGCAAGGTGGCGCTGACCATCTTCCCCGAGCAAGACGATGCTTTACGGGTCGGAGACCTGCTGCGCCGTGCCAATGTTGAGCCGTTCAATGACGCCGATGCACTGCGCGGACTCGAGCGAGCCATCTCCTTCCCCAAGGATCTGATCGTGATCTCCAGCAACACCGGTGCGTTGCCGGCTGCGGATGTGATCCGCAGGCTGAGGGGGGATTACCGCACCCGTCGCACGCCGATCATCGTGGTGGCTGAGGATGAGAGTTTCAGCCAGGCGCAATCGACCTATGGAGACGAGGAATCGGGCGTATTTGTCGTCAACCGCTCCATCGATGCGCTGAGACTGAGGAATGACCTGCTGGTCGGCCTTCTTTCCGATTCGAGTAGTTCACGGGGAGATTCGGTCGCCACCCAGGCCGCCAAAGCCATCAACTGGATGGCCAGGAGTGAGACCCAGTTCGACCTGTCATCGACCACCGATGCCTTGATCAGCGCACTCGATGTCCCTGCGGATGAAGTGCGGATCCCGACCTGTTACTCGCTGGCCTGGTTGTCCCCTGCGGCTGCCAGTCTTGCGCTGGTGCGGGTGGTCGAGGAGGGTGACGACGCCAGTGTCAATCTGAGAGTCTCGGCATTGGCTGCGCTTGGAAACATCCACCGTGGAAGCGGGACCGTTGAAGATGCGGTGCTGCGTGCGGTCAAGAGCGCGCTGGCGAGTGACGAGGTCGACCTCATCGAGGCCGCTTCACTCACGATGGGAAAGATCGGCATCCAGCCGGCGGTGTTCCGCCAGTAACGGAGAACGACTTCGAGAGAAATGGGAACGGGGGTGGATCGGTATTCCGATCCACCCTCGTTTCAATTCAACGTTTCAATCCAACGCTTCAATCCAACGTTTCAATTCAACAGTCCACTCCAACAGCCCTTTTCTTGCTGGAGCCTACTGGTTCTCCATCGGTACGCCCTGCACGATAGTGGTGAGCCCGAAGGCAAGTTGCGAGTCGTGGCAGAGGTAGATGTCTGGATAGGGAGGCGCGATGGCGATCGCTTCGATCTGTGAACATTGTGGTTCAGGATTTTCCGCTCCAGATGCGAGTCTCGGCAGCGGTGTTACCTGTCCTACCTGTGGCAAGAAGACCAAGGTTCACGATCAGGTCGGAGCGAAAGAGATCGAAGAGAAGTTTCATCAGGAAGAGCGGCGCCAGCAGGAGTATCAGAAGAGGTTATCGTTGCTCAAGGATCTGGAAGAGCGTGACCGGGGTGACAGTATGCGAGGTGGGATCGAGGCGGTGGTCCGTAACTTTCAGCCGCGGGTGGGTACCCGAAACCGGCGCCTGAGGTTACTGGGTAACATGCTGATGGTGATCGCCTGGACCATTCTCAGTGGCTCGTTGGTGTTGGCCTTGTTTGCCATCGTCAGTATCCGCGACGGCGATGCCCCTCTGATGGGCCTGGCATTGGTCTTGATGGGGATCTTTGGCTTCTCGGTGGTCAAGTTTCTCTCCGAGGCGAGTCACTCGATGGCGGAGATGGCGGACCGCCAATGGGATATTCGAGCCTTGTTGCTCGATCTCTGTGAGGAGCAGGATCGACAGAAGGAGAGCGAGAATCGCTGATCGCGATTCTCGCTCTCATTGCTCTCGCTCTCATTGCTCTTACTCCATTGCTCTCACTCCACTGCTGCGTTCACCCCAGAGGTGCTACTCGGTGAAGAAGAAGTCGAGTGCGCCCTTGGCGGAACTGCCAAACTCTGCATCCAGAGTTCCACTACGCTTCGGCTTGCGGGCAATCTCCTCGAAGATCTCTTCCATCTTTTCGCAGGCGGTACGAGCGTAGAGGCGCACCATTCCGACGGTGGTCTGGTCATCGAAGACGGTGGCCAAGATGGTCCTGTCTCCGACCATCGAGAGCTGAATGCTGTCTCGCTTGCCCTGGTGGAAAAGAACCGAGAATTCGTCCTCGCCGAGTAACTTGGCCATCTCCCGGGTTGCGGCATAGGAGCCGGCAACCAGCGCGGCGACCGATTGCTCATCGATGGAGTCGGTGTCTCCACAGCTGGTCACCATGTGACCTTCTTTATCGATAAGGAGGTTGCACTTGCTTCCACTGAGTTTCAGGAACTCGGAGAGGATCGCATCAATCCGTTCGATGTCTTCACTGTAGAAGACGATGCGCTGATTGCGCAGGTGATCGCTATCGGTAACCACTGTATTAATTCCTCCCGAAATTCTCAGGACCAGATCTTTATGATGCCGGCGAGATGAAGCAGCACAGTTGCTGCAACGGTTGAGGCCACGATGAATCCCATCCACATTCCCGTCTGACGCTTCCTGCGCCGCGGGGAAGTGATGAGAGTGGGCCGGGTTCCGGAAGTCTGTGTCCGGACCGTGGGCGCCTGAGCGCTGGTCCTTACGGCACTGACGGTGGTGCGAACTCTCGTGGTGGATTTCCCTGGGGATGAAGTGGCGGTGGCGTTGAGGGTTTCCGTGGGACGAGTCGCTACTGCGGTGGTGGCGGTCGAGCCTCCACCCGTGTTGACCGACCCCTTGGGGGAAACAACCGAGGGGGATCTACGAGGAGCGTGATTCTCGTTGAGCGTTTCCAGAACCAAGCCTGCCAGCCTCTTCAGGGTGGGGAAGACGCCGTGTCCATCCCGTGCGACCGCCTCGAAGTAGGGAGCATTCCAGCTGTTGAGAGCCTGTTCCATCTCCTCGGTGCTGTACACATCTGGAAGGTCTCTTTTGTTGTACTGCAAAACGATGGGAGTGTTCGAAATGTCGAGACCGTGCTCCTTGAGGTTTTCCCCAAGATTTTTCAGGCTCTCGATGTTCTCGTCCATCTTTCCGCGCTTGGAGTCTGCAACGAACACGACACCGTCGGCTCCTTGTAGAACCAACTTGCGGGTCGAGTTGTAGTACACCTGTCCTGGGACGGTGTAGATCTGGAATTTGGTTTTCATCCCTGCAACCTGTCCCAGGTTCAGGGGGAGAAAATCGAAGAAGAGGGTTCTATCACCCTCTGTTGCGATGCTGGTGAGGTCACCGACACTGGGGCCGGGTGCTTTCTGATGCACTACTTCGAGGTTCGTGGTCTTACCACTGAGCCCCGGACCGTAATACACGATCTTGCAGTTGACTTCCTTCAGCGCGAAGTTGATTTGTACCATGTTACTCTCTCCATGATCGTCCGAATCCTGTTGGTTCAGGGGGTCCGGATCGTGAGGATTTCTCGTAGCCGTCTTGCGACGCTACGGATTTCTAAAAGACCAGTATTCAATTCAAGCCCCGCGTGAGTCATCACCGCGAGTAATGCCCCGTCGAGGTTGATCAGCAGCAAGTTTCCCTGCTCTGCTTCGATGATGACCTCGTCTGGGTGCTGATTGTCGAGCTGGGCTGCAGTACGATTCGCAGCCAGCCGCACCGTAGAGGAAAATGCAGCGACGCACTCCTCATCCATCTCGGTGCCCAGTAGCGAGACCACGGGAATGCCATCGTCGGTCATCACCATGCTGCCCATCACCCCTGGTGTGGTGTTCAGTTGTTCGAGGAGTCGCTTCATCGGCTCCGCTCCCTTCCACGATCGCTCTCGAGCCAGCGGCTCAGCGAATTTTCCAGTGATGGTCGGTCGGTGTGGGAGAAGACGACTCCTCCCGCTTCAGCGAGGCCGATCAGCACACCGTCAGCGCTTCTGGCGGTGACACGGGCGATCTGACCCAGCCCCATTCGAGTCGTGGCCTGGGTCAGCGACCCCGCCAGAACCGAGAGGTTTTCTGTCAGTTCCTGTCGTTGATCGGCGCAAGCGCTACAGGCGGCCAGGGCCCGTGTTCCGTCCAGTTCCCACACCGAGAATTCATCGGGAGCAGGGATCACCGCAGTGGTTTCTTCACTGTGGACCGGAGAGGTTCCGGTTTCCCACCGTAGGAACAACTCCTGGACATTGGATGTGTTCTCGGCGGGGATCTCGGTAGAGAGTGCCTCTAGCGCCAGCACCATCGGATCGGAGGGAGTGGCCCTGGAGATCGGTCGCAGCACCTTTGCCGCGGCAGAAGGAGCTCGTAACAGGAGCAACAACATCGCCAGGGATCTCAAGCAGTCGCCGTGGCCTGCGTGCAACTGGCAAGCCTTGGTCAGGTATCTCAGTGCCTGGAGGCCAGCCACTGCGTCCTCGTCACGACGGAATCGCCGCAGGTAGCCGCGGGCGATGGCGAGGTATCCCTCAGGGTTGCATGGATCCTCTTCGATGGCTGCGTGAGCCCATCCGAGAGCGCCGCTCGAGTCCCCGAGTCGTTCGAGTGCGGATGATAGCCGAGCGGCATCGGCTGCGGAGTAACGAGATTCAACCGCAGCTTGAAGTGTGTGGAGGGATTCGCGAGCCAGGGTTCGCTCCAGTTGATCGAGTGCCAACTCGCCATCTGGCCAGGGGTGGAAGCGAACCGTTCCTGCACGGAGCAAGCGAGCGGCGGCGAGGCGCTGGCCTCGATCATCGAAGCGAATTGCAGCCTGCAACAACCGGGATTCTGCCCCGGCAGCAAACAGGTCCATCTGCTTCTCTTCATCTTGACGAGGTCTTCTCATCCAGGATTCGATGATTCCCAAGGATCCTCCGGAACTTCTTGTTGGATTTCTAAAACTGTCCATGGTCTGTATTCAAGACTACGATGGTCCCGCCACTGCGGGCAAATCGTCGCCCTGCGCACCTTGTCTGAAGATCCTCAGGGTCCCTTGATCGTCGCAGATCACCAGCTGGCCACCCTGAAACACGACCGAGTTCAGGTTTGTATCGCCCTTGTGGGCCCACAGCGTTTCCCCGGTGGCCAGGTCAAATACCTGCATGTTTTTCTCGGTATCCCCGATCGCCAGTAAATCCTCGCCCAATGCGGTGGAGAGGTGAGGTGAGTCGCCGGCGATCGACCACTCGATGCTGCCGGTGTGGGGTTCGATACGATCGACCGAGCCATCGGATGAGATCCGGATCAGTAGGTCGTCGGTGGCGTGCAAAGATGCGGTCGTATCTTTCACGGGTAGGCTCCAGAGCGGTTCTCCTGAAGTCCCATTGAATCCTTCCACCGATTGATCGGTGGCGACGAAGATAGATGTTCCAGTGGCGATGAAACTCAGCGGTCTGCGTGAGAGAGAAGCGTGCCAGCGAGTGGACCCGTCGTTGGGATCGATGCCGATCAACTGATCGGGGGAGGTGACCACCAGGGATTCTGAAGTGGCTTGCAGTGCGCCCCTTCGAAGGCTTTCAAAATGACTCTTCCAGAGAGGGGCCAGTGTTTCCGAATCGTAGGCGTGCACCATGCCTCGGGATGTGATGACGGCGACCATCGAATCGATCGACACCGGGGTGTCTCGTAAGATCCCACCGTCGGTGTCGACTTTTGTTTCCGACAAGATCGCCCCGGTTCTTGAATCGATGCGCATCAGGCGCCCGGTGGTGGTGGTCAGGATCAAGCACTCATTTATCACCAGTGCACCGCCGAGCAGGTCACCCGATCCTTGTAGAGGTAGATCCCAGGAAGGGCGGGCATCGTCGAGCGACAGTGCGTGGATCTTCGAGTGGTCATCGACCACCACGACCAGCGGCACGCCCTGCTGAGGAATGATCGAAGTGAAGGGTACCTCCGGGGAGATGATCTGATCCGGGAGTCGTGACATCTTGAGCGAGAGCGAGGAGTGCTGCCCCGGCTGGTGCCAGAACATCTGAGATTCGTGGCCCGGGCTCACGGCGGTCAGCAGAACCGATCTCGCTGCAGGAAGGCTGAGGATCTTGACGCCGGCCTCGTTGCGGGTCACGGAAATCGGCTGGCCGTCGATCAGGACCCTGGAGCCTGGTGGCATCAAATCGGTGGGGATCTTCAGTATCAGTTGGTCGATGAGTGGGGAATGAGGGTACTCCTGGACCAGTTGCAGTTGCAGCTGGAGCGCTTGCGATTCTCTTCCCTCGGCAGCCAACTGCTCCGCACGGAAGAACTGAGTCCGGGCTGAATCGAGGTAGTTTGCCAGTTCTTCCCGCGTCTTCTCGATGGACCTGCGAGTCGTGAGTGGCAAAGCCCTGGTATCCAGTGCCTGCATCGTTGCCAGTGCTTCGGCATAGCGGCCTTCAGTACGAAGTCGCAGGGCCCTGGAAAAGGTCCGCTCCAGTTCACCGGGTCTGAAGACGGTGGAACTGGCCGGTGGTTCTGCTTCTGCAGCCGTGGGCAACAGCGGTGGAGGGGGTGGGAGTACCTCCACTTCCGCGACTGCCGACGAGGGGGAAGAATTCTGAAGAGCCAGGAACAGGCCGAAAGCGAGGGCCGAAGCGAGCAGGACTCCGCCACTGCGGCTGGCGACACTTCCGCGGCGAGCGAGGCGTCCTTGCCAGCGACGATGAGCGTCTGCATCGATGGAATTGAGCAGGGCCAGGATCCCCTCGACCGATGCTACCTTTCTGTTCTTGCGCACAGATTCCCGCAGCAGCGAGTGAATCCAGCGGGAGGCGCCTTCGAGATCTCCTCCCTGAACCCGTAACCTCGCACAACTTTCGAGCCAGTGAGTGTTATTGCTCGCATCAACTCCGCGCCTCGATTCGATCACTTCGGCGACTCTCAGCGCCTGCTGAGAGTCTTCGACCGCGTCGATCAGGCGTTGCAGTAACTTGTCGGTCTCACGGCGGCTTCTTCCACGAGGGAGTTCCTCGATCAGCGCCATCAGGGATTCGAGGTCATTGGGACAGAGATCGAGACGCTGGCGCAAGGCGCTGCGGGTCCCTGCACGGTCTCCTGCTTCTTTTCGTGCGCTGGCCAGGGCTGCCAGAAGTTGCTGGCGTTCCTCCGCCGGCGCTTTTTCTTGCAGGAGCAGCGGATGTAGTTTTTCGAGACAGGGGTGATCGGCATCGCCGAGGGCAAAGGTGCTTCGGAGGATTTCCAGCGCTCGCCGGGTCAGCCTCTGGTGGATGAGTCGGTCGACCAGTGCATTCTTTTCCGCAGTGGGCATCGGTTCCAGCAGTCCACGCTCGAGCAGTACTCGAACCGATAGAAGTGCCAGAAACCTCGGGGAGCCACTCGATTTCAACGCCGCATGGAGCGGGCGAGATTCTTTCAGTGCTCTGACGAACTTGCTGCGCAGCGGCTCGATGGGAAAGGCCTGTTCGATGGCGGATTCCAGCGACGCGGTATCGTCAGTGGTGAGGTAGATCTCCTGCGGGTGCACACACCCATCCTGGAAGCGTTGTTCTTCATCTTCTCGACGGGCGACCTCGAGCAGCAATGAAGGGATGGAGAAGCGCAAGGAGGGGGCGACCGCTTCTCCGGTGAAGAGTCTATCCTTCTGCCATGGGCACACTTCGAATCGGTACCTGGCATCGGTCCAGCGGAACAACTCGAGGATTCTCTCCTGAAACAGGGTGCGGATCGGTCCGGTCGCCATCTCGGTATCGATCAGCCGAAATCGTAGCAGTGCATCGCCGAGGGAGGTGTTGCCTTGATTGGCCAGGATGTTGGTGAGTTGCTCTTGCTGGAGGATGTCGAGGGTCTGGAGGATTTCACCGAGGGGGCAGGATCCATGGTCTGAATCGGTCAGAAGTTCCACTCCGCGGCCATCGATGCCCAGACGCATCGCGAGATCACCGCTCTCGATGGAGAGGATCCCGCTGTTACGGTTCGCATCTAGACCCTGGAGCAGGGCAGAGAGCGGTAGGTTTTTGACGTCTCCCTGGAGCATCCCGCCACTTCGGAGCCCGGGCCAGGGCTCCGCCTTCAGGAAAGAATACGACGCTCTGGCCGGAAGCGTCGACTCGACTCCTTGCCCAGTCCATGTCGGGGTGAGTAGGATCATCGCTCATACGGTCCATAGCCGGGAGGAGACCCATGAATCGACCGCGAGAGGCACAACTCATTATCGACGATAGCGAGAGGGAATCAGACCTGCTGTGGGTGTCCTCCTTTCGAGCGGGAGATCCCTTCACCTGGCTGAAGGACCAACGAGGCTCTGCCGTGATGCTGACCGATCTCGAGTTCGGTCGGGGAAAAAAGGAATCACGGGTCGATGAAGTGGTCTCGTACTCCCAGATGGAACAGGGCGCTCGTCAGGCCGATGGCAAACCGGTGGCGTTCGAGGGGGTCGTGCTGCACCTGCTCCGACAGCGAGAAATCGAGCGAGTCGAGGTCCCGGCGCGATTCCCCTTGCGGATTGCAGATGCCTTGCGAGAAGGTGGCATCGAGGTGGTTTCTCGACCCGACCCCTTCTTCCCCGAGAGAGCCATCAAGCGAGCCGATGAGATCGTCTGTCTCGAGGAGTCTCAGGCAGCCACCGAGGCCGCGATGTTGATGGCGATCGATGTGGTGCGGAGCAGTGATCCTGGTGCGGATGGGGTGCTCCAACTCGACCGGGAGCCTCTCACCTCGGAACGCCTCAAGGGGATGGTACGGGCTTTCTTGCTCGAGCGGGGACTGCAGATCGGTCCCTTCATCATCGCACCGGGTGATCAAGGTTGTGATCCCCACGATGTGGGAAGCGGTCCACTTCATGCCGGCGAGATGATCATCATCGACATCTATCCGCAGCATATGACTCATCGCTACTGGGGAGACATGACTCGTACGGTGGTTCGTGGAGAGGCCAGCGAGGTGCAGAAGAAGATGTATGCTGCGGTGAAACTGGCACAGGAGGCAGCCATCGAGATGATCCGACCTGGAGCCAGCGGTCAAAAGATCCACCGGCGAGTCCAGCAGATCTTCGAGCAGGCCGGTTTCCCGACCGAGCAGCGCGACGGGACCTGGGTAGGGTTCTTCCATGGCACCGGGCATGGTCTCGGCCTCGACATTCACGAACCCCCGCGCATCTCCGCCATCGGCCCCGAGCTGCAGGAGGGCCTGGTCGTGACGGTGGAACCGGGACTGTATTACCCGGGGCATGGTGGGTGCAGGATCGAAGATGTGGTGCTGGTGACCGGTGACGGCTGCCGAAACTTCAATCGCGCTGAGAAAGTACTCGAGGTCTAACCAGTGGATCCCAGGCGTACCCCTTCGATTGCGGAGTGGTTTCATGAGGAAACCAAGTATTCGCCCCGATCGATGGGCCTGCTTCCTCGTCCAGATCTGGACAGTCGGCCCACTCCATACAAGGAGTGGCACGCGTCGGAACCGATCGATCTGGTGCCCTACCTGCCCTTTCCTGGCTTTCCACTGGGGCCCTCGGAAGATCAGCGGCCTTTGGATCCGGCGCTACTGTCCGAATTCGTCGGTGCTCTCTCGAGAATCCTCTACTTCACCGGCGGAGTGACGGGGATCCAGCAAGATTCCGACGAGTCCTGGCTCTTTCGTGCGGCCCCTTCGGCGGGAGCACTCTATCCCACCGACATCACGCTGGCGCTGCGGGGGATTCGTGGCATCGAGGATGGACTCTATGCCTACTCGGTACCGAATCACCAGCTGGTTTCGGTGCTGGAGGGGGATTTCCTGCCTGGAATCGCCTCCTCCTTCTGGCTTCATCCGGCTTTCGACGGGGTCCAGGCGGTGGTATTGCTCAGCGGGGTCTGGCAAAGATCCCGTTGGCGCTACCACGATCGCGCATATCGGCGAATCCTGCTGGATACTGGCCATGTACTGGGGAATCTGGTTCACGCAGCACAGCAGGAGGGGCTCCAGGCGGTTCCGCTGGCGGGGTTCGAGGATGCGGCTCTGCAGAAACTGCTGTTTCTCGATCCAGCAGAGGAAGGTGTGCTGGTCGGGGTCCCGCTTCGTCGCGCAGATGATGTTTCGACTGCGGCGGACGGATTGGTGGCAGCGGTCAAGCGGTCGAGTCGATCGAAGGCTCCGCCAGATTTCGAGTCCGATCCGATCCACGCGATTCATCAGAGTAGTTCTATTCATCACGATGCCGAGGTGACGATGCCTCCCGATCCGCCCGTCTGGGCAGAAGGAGTCGAGGGAACTCGAGTGATTCCACTGGTCGAAACTCTCGGCGACATCTCCCATGAGTTTCCTGGGATCGTCGTGAGTCGTCGATCGGCACGCCAGTTCACGGGAGCCTCGGTCGATCGGCGCGATCTCGATCGAGTGCTCGATTTTGCGCACCGCTATGCGACACCTGGCCCGATCCGGTATCTCAATGCACGACCGGCACTGCAAATTCACCTGGTGATGAATCGGGTCAGGGGACTGGAGCAAGGGGTGTGGCGCTACATTCCCGACGAACATCAACTACAACTGATTCGATCCGGCGATGAGAGAAGACGAGTTCATGGTGCTTGCCTCGGGCAAGAGCTCGCCAGAGATGCCGCATGCTTGCTGGTCTACAGTGCGGATCTTCCGCGAGCAGTCGAGGTATGGGGAGATCGAGCGTATCGATACCTGCACCTCGATGCGGGCTTCCTCGGTCAGCAACTGAATCTGGCGTGCGTTCATCAGGGTCTGGGGGTCAGTGGCATCGGAGGCTTCTTCGATGACATGTGGACCGAGATCCTCGGGTTGCCTGGCGATCATGCCATCAGCTATATCACGGCGATCGGAGACCCCTTCGCAGCGGAGTAATGAGGCAGAAACGCCTCGGAAGGGCCGTTTCTCAGAGTTTTTTTTGACCCTCGATCGGCCCTCGAGATGAAGCCACATGTCCGGGCCAGAAAACGCCTCAGGCGGCACCAGAAACGGTCAATTTTCGAAGTCGTAAATAACTAATAATAAAAGACTTACAGAGGCTTAAAGGGGCTCATGGGATGCTGGGTCTGGAACCTAGAAGCAGCCTCCATGAGTTCCGATAATGGATTGTTCTCGAGCTCCGAGACGCCCGGAATCGAGAAAAACTGTGGCAAGAGGTCTTGCCACTTTTCTCGTATCCGACTCTCCTATCGCCCATGGAGCGAGGGCCTGTTGCCCTCCACGGAGGCGAGGGCCGGAAGGCCCGGAAGGCATGAACGAGCCTTCCGATCCT
>LWDU01038913.1_pt1 | contig 34369 bp, 27 predicted proteins | sample 727161 | NCBI WGS metagenome assembly LWDU01 (sample SAMN04566230, study PRJNA314399) | hydrothermal vent metagenome | isolation source: deep sea hydrothermal plume seawater | place: Mexico: Gulf of California, Guaymas Basin | collected 2004-07-11 | reverse complement strand
AGCCCGCGAAAGACCGTCAGACAGGCTTCGCTGTCGACTAGCGCATCGTGTGCGCCTTCCAACTCGCGCTGAGCAAAGTGGCGATAGGCCTCGGCCAGGGACGGCCATTTGTATGAATCGAATCGCCCGGGCAGCTTCAAGATCTCGGTGGACTCCTCCATGGTGCAGAGAAGTCGGATTCCGGCCATCCGGTCGGGTTTCCCGCCGAGACGGTGGAGTGCCGTCTGCATGATCGATCGATCGAAAGCCATATTGTGCGCGACGATCAAATCCGCCTGCATGCAGAGTTGGTTGAAGAGCGAGCCAGCGACCATCAGGGGAACTCCATACCGCCGACAGTCCTCCTCACTGATCCCGTGGGCCTTCCTCGCACCCTCCTCAATGGATGCGCCCTCGGGAAGTTTTACCAGCATGGAATGGCGAGCACGGGGCGTCCAATCCTCCGTCTCCACCAGGAGCATTCCCAATTGCACCAGATCGGGCTGCCTTGGGTCTTCGGGCGAAGACTCCCTTAACACCATCCCCGTGGTTTCCGTATCGAAAATCAACGCTTTCACGGCGCTTCCCTCCCTGATCCAAGCGTGCAGCCCGGCCTGAAGGGGATTAGCACTTTTCCCGCTCAGGGTGATGGGCTTTAATCAATTCAGCCTTCAATCCGAGCGCCCAAGCTCCTCAAGCAGGAAAGATACGACTCCATGCCGGACCGCCGAAAAATCACCGCGCTTGCCAGCATCACGCTGCTGCTTCTCGCCGCGGCTACCGCCTCTTCGGACCCCGGCGCCCCCTCCCCCGATCTGTCCTCTCAAAAAGAATTGCCCACCGGACGACAGGTTATGGACTGGGTCGATGAGAGGGATGACGGCGACAACAGCGTTTCCCAGCTCAAGATGATCCTCATCGACAAGCGAGGCAAAAAGCGAGTGCGGACGATGCGAAATATCACGAAGGATCGGGGCAAAGACACTCTTGCGTTGATCTTCTTCGTTTCGCCAGCCGACGTGAAGAACACGGGCTTCCTGAACTTCGACTACGACGACGCCGATCGCGACGACGACCAATGGCTCTATCTGCCGGCGCTCAAGAAGACCAAGCGAATCGCAGGCGGCGACAAGAGTGGCAGCTTTATGGGCTCCGACTTCAGCTATGCGGACATGTCTTCGCCCCCCCTCGATCGCTACAGCTTCACGTTAATGGGTGAAACAGAGGTTAAAGACGTGCCCGTCTGGCAAATCGAATCCATACCCAACGAAAAAGAAAGCAAGGAAACCGGGTACACGAAATCCGTCAATTTCGTTCGCCAGGACAATCACGTCCTCATTCGCAGCGTGATCTGGCTGAAGAAAGGAAAACGCCTCAAGTACATGAATGTCGACAAACTCGAATTGATTGACGGCATCTGGGTTCCTACCGCAATCACCATGAGCACTCGAAAAGGCAAGAAAGTGCTTCACAAAACTCGACTGGAAGTATCAAACGTCAAGTTCAACCAGCCTCTCGATGAGGACGTATTCAGCATTCGCCGGCTTGAGAAGGGCCTTTAGCCCGCAGTGACTCGAGTCGAGTTCCCCATCGCTCTTCTCGGGGCATTCGTCCTAATCGTTGGCTCGGCCGCCGCCTCGGGACAGACCGACGAACTCGCCCTCGAGGATATATTGGCAGGGTTTGATGATGAGGCCGAAGAGTCGACCGAAGCCGACCCAAACGAGGAACCCAACGCCAACGAAGGAGAACGTTTCGACCTCACAGGATCGTTGAGTCTAGGGACCTCGTACAACGTCACCGATCATCGATCTTCGATTGGCCCCGACCCGCCACCCGCTCCCGGCACCGACTACTCGGGCACTCAACGGTTGCGAACGCGGGCCGACATCCAGGCCGATGTTTCTCTCCCCCGCGATTGGAAAGGCCGAATCCAAGCGTTTGCCTTCTACGATTTCGCCTACCTGATCCACGGAAAAGAACTCTACACACAGAACGTCATCGAAGATTACGAGTTCGAAGCGGAGATTCTCGACTTCTGGATCCAGGGCAGCCTGACCTCATGGCTCGATCTGAAGCTCGGCCGTCAAGTCGTCAACTGGGGACGCTCAGACACTCTCCGAGTCACCGACATCTGGAACGCTCTCAACAATCGTGAGCCGGGAATGGTCGACATCGAAGAACTCCGCCTTCCCAGCACCATGGCGCGGGCTGACGCGTACTTCGGCCAGTGGCAGCTGACTGTGCTGGTCGTCCCAGAAATTCGTTACGACTACAACCCGCCGCCGGGATCCGACTTCTTTCCCGCTTTGGACTTCGGCGACCTGCCCAATCCGCCGCCGGGCGCGCCCCCGAAGTCAATCCTCGGACAGAGCCTCTTGGCCCACTCCGGGCAAGCCAACGAGGCCAAGCGCTGGGGCGCCATACCCGAATTTGGCGCGGCGCTCACCGGCACATTCAGCGGCTGGGATTTTTCTCTCTATGCTGCCCGCGTTTACCAAAACCAGACCTCAACCGTAGTCGGCCTGCCCGATCTCAGCCTCGCATCGGCCTACCGCATCGATACCGGCCACGATCGCATCACCATGCTCGGGACTGGACTGAATTACACCCGGAGCAGTTGGCTTCTCAAGGCCGAAGTCGCATTTCTCGACGAACTCGATTACACATTTTTGGTCCCCAATCCGGCCTTTTCGCCCCCTACGCAGGAAGCTCCCTACGCCCTCTCGTCCCGGCGCCTGTCAAGATTCGACTGGATGGTGGGCCTTGAGTACTACGGCTTCGGCGACACCACGGTCTCGCTCGACTTTGCCCATCGTCACGTGATCGACTACGACCCCTGGCTCCAATTCTTTCCGAACTACGTCTACGAGAACAGTTTTGAAGCTGCGCTTCGTGTCGGATCCGAATTTTTCAACGGTAGACTCCGCGCAAACGCCCTCGGAGTCGGCCTCGCCAACGAGAAAGGCTTCCAGGGTGGAATTCTTCGACTCTGGGGAGACTACGAATTGGTCGAGGCTTTCTTCTTCACTGGCGGCTACATCCACTATTTCGGAACGGACCAGGTGCCCTTCGACACCTGGCAGAGAAACGGAAGAATTTTCTTCAATCTCAAATTTAGCTTTCCGTAAAATCGAGCCCGGGAGTATCGAGTTCGTCCAGACTCGCGCACCAATCCGACGAGATTCGATGCTAGAGCCCACTTTACCCGGCCCCAAGCCCGGATATTCCCTCGATATGTTCCCAAAAACTCCACAAGCACATCCCACATCGACCGCTGTACAGGCGCCCTTAGTAACCAAGATGCCTCATGAATCGGCTATGGTTGTTCAGCATTCTCACTAGAAATACCCCCGTCCCACCCCCTCCACTCGGGAGTTCCACCCTTGAGCGCAAAAGTATTGATCGTCGACGACGAATCCCATATATGCACCATGCTTGATCGAATACTCAAGCGCGAGGGATACGATGTCGAAACTTCAACCGATCCAGAGCACGGACTAACCCTGCTCAAGCAGCAGCCCTACGACCTTCTCGTGACCGATCTCAACATGCCCGGCATGACGGGCCTGGAACTGCTGGGGCGAGCACGAAAGATCCAGCCACAATGCGAGGTCGTAATGATGACCGGCTATGCGACCGTTGAAACCGCTCGAGATGCGCTGAAGCGAGGCGCCATCGACTACATCGAAAAGCCAATGGATATCGAGGACGAGTTCCTACCTCTCCTGGCCAAAATCCTCGGCTCCGACAATGAGAGCCAAGACCAAGATGAAGATCGGGAAGAAGCCCGAACTCAGGACGCCTGGGGTGATTTCGTCGGCCGGGGCGAGGCCACGCTGACCCTGCTGAACAAAGTCACCAAGGTCGCGCGTTCAGATGTCCCGGTGCTGCTCCAGGGCCAGTCGGGCACGGGTAAGGAAGTGGTTTCCGAACTCCTTCACAAACTTTCGCGGCGGTCAGAACGCCCCTTTATCAAAATTAATTGTGCGGCCCTTCCCGAGGGCCTTCTCGAGAGCGAACTCTTCGGACACACCAAGGGCTCGTTCACTGGCGCCACGAGTGATCGCGACGGCCTCTTCAAGGCCGCGGACGGCGGGACCCTTCTCCTCGACGAAATCGGCGAAATCTCCCGAACCTTTCAGCCGAAACTTCTGCGAGTACTGCAGGACGGCGAATTCCATCGCGTGGGCGACGCCCAGCGCAGTATCAAGGTCGATGTCCGAATCGTGGCCGCCACCAACCGGAATCTCGCCGAGGCCGTTCGAGGCGGAGATTTCCGCGAAGACCTCTACTACCGGCTCAATGTCGTTCCCCTGGAAGTTCCCACCTTGCACGACCGCATTGACGATCTTCCCGACCTGCTCGACCACTTCGTCGCCCAGGCGGCGCGCAAACATACAGGCTACGCCCGGGTTCATTTCCCCGAAGACCTCGTCCGCATTCTCCGCCACTACCCCTGGCCGGGCAATATTCGGGAACTCGCCAATGCCGTAGAGAGCGCAACGGTTCTAGCCGAAAGCGAGGAAATTCAATTGTCCGACTTGCCGGTGGCGATTCAGGATTTCGCCCGAAGCCTGGGCCAAGAAGTGGGCGCGGACATCGAACTGCCCATGGGAGGAGCGCCCGAGACCCTCGAAGAGATCGAGATGCGCTGCATCATACAGTCAATGGCAAAAACGAAATTCAACCGTACCCGAGCGGCCGACCTCCTAGGCCTCACGCGGCGTACATTGAGCTACCGAATCAACAAGTACGACTTGGAGGATCGCCTCACCCGCCTCCGCGAAGAGAGCAGCGGCGGCAAAAACGATGGCGAGAGCGCCGCGTAACATTCGGTCGAGTGGTGCTGTCGAGCAGTTCTATCGAGTGGTGCTGTCGAGCAGTCCTATCGAGTGGTTGTGTAGCCACCTAGCGGGCTCCATAGACCCGATGGGTCTGCGGAATCAGCCTGACATCGGCGAGCCGCTCGTCGCAACGCCGAAGATGGTCGAGTAATACCTCTGCCGACGGTTGCGCTTGAACCCGGCCGTAGGGGGTTACGGGCTGAAGGATAAGCGGAACCCTCGGTGCCGTGGAGGCGAGCACTCGGCAGACCTCTTCCAATTCTTCGTGAGTGCTGTCGCACGTGATGACCACTTTTACGCACGACTCGACGCCTCTTTTCTGGATCAAGGAGAGGAATTCGGTGTGAAGTTCGCTGAATCCTTTCGAACCCGAGTTCGTCCCTGGTGCCTCCTCTGCCCAGCAAACATCACTTTCTAGCTTCCAGTCCATGGACACGTAATCAATGGCTTCGATCACCTGAGACAAAGCCTCCACAGCTAGCCCGTGGGTTTCGAGGGAGACCCGCAAGCCGAATTCCCGAGCGATCTCGGCAGCACTGACCACGGCTGCGGGCTGGAGAAGCGGCTCACCTCCGGTGAGGCTGAGAAAGCTTCCCGGCGACGGAGCCAAGGCCCGGATGGCTTCGACCAGGCGCTGACGCGTGATGGGATTCGCCGCCTTTTCAAACTCCCCGCTCCCTGGGGAGGTTTCAAACCGACATTCCCTTGAAGGCCGCCATGTTCCCGGCGTATCGCACCAACCGCAACGCAGATTGCAGCCGCCGAAGCGCAGGAAGAGCGTTGAGCGCCCTACATGGGGGCCCTCACCCTGAGCCGACCAAAAAAGTTCGACCAGGTCAAATTCCGTCTCAAGCCCCACGGCCTCTACCGCTCGAGAATCGAGCGGCCCATCGCAATCTCCCCAACGACCTCATCGAGCCGCTCAGGATGGACATCCAACTCGTCTACCAGAAAGCGCGCGACGTGGTCGTCATCGGGCAGAGCCTGGACCCAGTCCAGCTTCTCAGCGAGATGTTCGGCCAGCGCTCCAAAGTCGAGCGTCCTACGTCCACCCGTCTCTTCCCCGCCAAAGATGAGAAGGTTCGAGGCCTCCGCATACGCAAGCGACAATTGCGCCTCATAGCGCTCTCGCGCGATTCGCGACGCCAAGTGAAGGTCGATTCCTTCCGAAGCGTTCACGATCACCAACGCGTAGCCCGCGAAGTGAACAATCCTGAAGTCGCGGCCCGCGACGTACGCGACCTCTCCTGGTGCTTCAGGCACTTGTGCACGCGCTGCCTCCTTGGCGAGGTCGCTGGGTCGCCCCGCCAGCAGCGGTTCGATCTCAGAACGGATGCCACCCGACTTTCCGGCGAGTTCTCCCAAACGCGACCACCACAAACGACCCCAGCGTTCGTAATCGTGCTCGGTAAACCGACCGCAGGCCAAATCAACCATTTTGTCAGAAAACCGACTCCGCCGGCTACTCGTGGCGAGAACCAGCGGCAGGGTTGAGCCCGCGCCCGCTACGTGATGCACCGCGTCTTCGCCAATGGCTTGCTTGAGAGCAAAAAGATCTTCCGGAGGCCAGGAATGGTGATCGTACCAAGTCAAGCGATCCCGGTAGAGGGCAGCCGCCTGCAAAACGTCCGCCGCCGGGGAGGGAACGAAACCCACCAAATGAATCGGAACACCTTCCTGAATGTCGGGCATCACCTCTCGAAAGAAATTCATCAGTTCGGACTGCTTATAGATCCACACGCCCTCCAACAGACGAACGTCCCTGGCGAGCAAAACCGCTGATAGCAATGAGTCGCGATCGCCCGCCGAGACGATCACCGCGCGTCGCCGAGGCGGCCGAGGCGGGTCCACCGCCACCGGGACATCCGCAACATCGGCCTTCCGCACCGCGCGTCGCTTGTCCCGCTCACGTTGGCGGTCCCGGTCGCCATCGTCGTCGCCGCCCTCTTCCAGGTCATCACTCGTATAGTCGAGACTGGGACTCGGCTGCAGGGCCGGCAGATCGTCAGGAATCTCTGACAGCACATCCGTCAGATCATCGGCAAAAATCTCTTGGTCCTCGGCGAGATCTCCCGACGGTGGCAAAGGCTTTGCCGAGGGGCGGCCCTCCTCGGCCTGACCTCCATCCCCTGAACCGTTTTGGCTGTCCGGCTTGCCATCGCGTCTCCCTTCGCTTCGGCGCCGTCCGCGCTGGCGCTGACGCCCGCGACGGCGAGGACCCGGAGATTCCTCTTTCCCCTCGGAATCATCCAAATCAAAGAGTGAAACCTCCTCGAAACCAGGGCGCTCGGGCGGCTGTTTGGCCTTTGCTTCGCCCTCCTGCGACCTCTCACCACCACGGCCACCTCTCCGACCTCGGCGCCGAGATCCGCCGCGCTCGGCTTGAGTTTCACTGACCGGGGAATCCGACGGCGCTGCCTCGGGAGGCGCGCCCGTCCCTTCCTCGCCACCGCGACTCGAACGGCCTCCCTGCCGACGGCGTCGGGGCGGGCCATCGCGCATGGAGCGCACAGCCTCTTCGGCCCCCACCGCCTCCAGGCTCACCTTCTGGTCGCGGCCAGCCCGGATCTCGTAAAGGGAGTGCCCCATCGCCAGGGCTGACAAAACTTGAAGAGCCGCTGCTCCGAACTCCTTGGCGGCCAAAAGCAGTTCCGGCGTCTCAAATCGAACTGGAGCAGAGGCATCGGCAAAAATCACCGGCATCGCGAGCCGCAACTTTTGAACACCATCCAAGATCGTTCCGAGTGCCGCAAGATCGAGGATCTTCCGCCCGGCCCCGGCGGCCGGACGGCCGTCAATACCCAGGCCCACCACATCAATTGCATCGCGGTCGGAGGCTCCCGTGGGCCAACGGGAAACGGCGCGCAGTCCGGATGCCTCGATCAATGGGTTGAGGGTGTTCGCTCGCAGTGCTTCTTCGCTGCCTCGCAATTTCTTGTCGTTGAGTCTACGCCGGATCTGGCCTTCAAGATCGTCGAACGCACCCGCCAGGGTCTCATTCGACAGATTTGTACTCTGCCGCTGACCGCTGAAAATGTGCAGTGCCGCGGCCCCTTCGTCCGCCCGCAATTCGGCCATTCGCTGGGCATACACGATGAGTTCGACGCTCCGGCCCACCCCACGAACCGCACCGCCATGCTTGGCCGCCAGCCCCTCGAGACTTCGGGTCGCTCGCTGGAAAATTTCGCGCTCCTCAGCGTCCGACAAGTGTCTTCCCACAGTATCAAGCCGAACCGCAGTCGGTTCAAGATCCGCTTCGGCTTCCACATCGCGCCGATTCGCCGCCAGTTCAGGAGCGCTGATCGGCCGCAGCTTGAAGGGCAACTCGACCCGTACCAGGCCCAGCCGACGACGCGCTACGATCGACCAGCTTGGCGCGATGGCGAAGACCTCCCCGGTGAAAGCCTCATCGGTCGAAAGCCGCACCCCGGTAGCCAGGCCCGCCAACAAAGCGTCTCCGGCGTTGGTTGGGGAAAACGCGACGATTACCGCTTCGCCTGATTCACCGAGACCGCGCCCCACTACTGCGAGGCGATCCGAAATGGACTCGTCGGAGATCACCTCGAGCTTTGAAACCGGAATCGCGCTCGTTTCCTCGATACGGGCCAACCAACGGCTCGCATCAATAACCTCGGAACTTCTTTTCGCTCCCTCGCCCCGCCGTTTGCGGGAAAAGCGTCTCATCATCTCTTCGATCCCTTCAGTTCGGCCAATATCCTTGGCGGGCACTCTCTACTACTCGGTTCGCAGCTACACGACGCCAGTGGAGAATGAATACACCGCCTGTTTTTCAGCCGTTATGAGTTTTCTATCGAGCTAGATCCAACCGGATCAGCAACTTCTGCCCAACCGAGCTTCTGCTCCAACTCCTGTTGCAATGCGCTCCGCACGCCAACGATAAGCGCAGCCACAACAGGCCCAACCTCAAGATTTCCCCCGCGCAATCGATCTGCAGTCGCTAGACAGGCCCCAGCGAGTCCGTTCTCGCCACCCCGCCAGAACATATATGCCGTCTCCTCGAATCGTTCCGCGTTGACTCTGGCGGTGCCTCCCTCCGCGTAGAGACGTTGCACCTCTTCGTTGAGCCGTGCCTCGAGCGCATGATCGTCCCGATCCACGCTCGAAAATTCGTCGAGAAGTAAGATTACAATTTTCTCCAGAAAAGCCGATTTCGGAGGCCACGGGCCAAGCCTTCCCTCTGAGACTTCCGCCACCAAGGCATCGATCGAACCCGCCCCGATCTCGTCGCCCAGTTCGCTTCGAACCTCTTCGCCCGGAGTTAAGATTCCAGCTCCCTCGAGGCCGAGCTTTACACGCCATTCCGAGAACGTTTTGGGGAGAGGAAGATCCGGCGACTGCACGTCGCGGTGACGACTGATCAACGCACGAACGCTCCCAGGATCGGCTTCGACGGCGGGGAAACGCGAACGACGCGTCAGGTCCCTGACAAAGTCGCCGACCTGACGGCGACCCGCCCGGTAGACTTGAAAGTCGACGATGCCCCGGTCAGCATCGAGAAGAGCTTCAAAGACCCTCGCCCCTCCGCTCGGACTCGACTCCACGATGTACACCAAGCGACCGCCCCGAGGATCGTAGGGCGACACGTGCCCCATGGAAATTTTTTCGTTCAAATCGGGCAAGCGACCCACATGGGGAACACCGCTCGCATCGTCCACTACGTCGATACCTCTTGAGCGCGCCTGATGGACAAGGCGCCGCAAAGCCTTCCTGCCAGGCTTTGGAATCTCGGCTTCCGGGACCGACACGACAATCGCGGCTCCCTCTTCCTCCTCGAGCCACGCGGAGGCAAGTTCTTCTCCGGACTCGAGCTGGTTGACAAAAAGCCATGCGAGCACCCGGGCGCCGGCCGCATCGTCGAGAAGATCGAGCAGTTGAAACGGATCGCCGTTGGCCGGGCGAATTTGTTCGGCGTCCTCGGGCATTGCTTCTGCCGCGCTCTCCAAGCTTTCGGCGAGACTCATGACTGCATCTCAGTAACTTCTCTCTCCACGAATATGGACTTCGTCAAACCAAGCGCTCCGAAAAGCCGCCAATCGCCCACCCTCCCGGGGGTCGGGGGCAGCTAAGGGATCCTGTGGCGCTCCCAAACGAGCGCCGCAGCCGACCCCGAGGCCAAACTGCGGTTGGCCGAATCTTAGACGAGAAGGCGGCCCAAGGCCCGCCCATCGCCCGCTAATTCCGATAAGGCTCCGCTAGAGATCCACTCCGTGCTCCGAGCCCAGAACCTTCCTGTGCTCCGACAGAGCGAATCGATCGGTCATACCGGCCACGTAGTCGGCAATCGCCCTGGCCTCCCCCTCCTCACCACAGCGCCCGCGCACCCCCTCCGGCAGTCGCGCGGGATCCTTGGAAAATGCCCTGAAGAGATCCTCAACAACCGCCTCGGCCCGCCCGGTCCGACTGAGAACCGTGGGATGATTGTAAAAACCATCGAAGAGAAAGCTCTTCAGTTCGCGGCGAGCGCGGTCCAGTTCGTCCGAAAGAGAAATCGCTCGCGTCGCGTTGCGTCTCACGGCGTCGGGCGAGTCGAGCCCTTGGGCTTCGATTCGAGCAAAGCTCGTCGCGATCAAGTCGGTCACCAAGCCATTAATCATGCCCCGCACGATCCATGAGCGCCGAACCGGATCGGGTGCCGATACGTATTCTGCGTCGACTTCCCGAATCAAATTTCCCAGATGGGGAAGATCCTCGATCATTTCGAACGTCAACAATTCGGCCCGAAGCGCATCGTCGAGATCGTGATTCAAATAGGCAATTTCATCGGCGGCGTCCGCCACCTGCGCCTCGAGACTACGCTGAGCGAGCAATTCGGGTAACTCAACCGGGTGTGTCCAATTGCATCCGTGTTTCAGAATCCCTTCGCGTGTCTCATCGCTGAGGTTGAGACCGGGATACTCAACGTGCCTTTGCTCCAACAGGTCGACCACGCGCAAGCATTGCCGATTGTGATCAAACCCCCCTTCAGACACCAGCATTTCGGCCAAAACCCGTTCTCCCGCATGGCCAAAGGGTGTGTGGCCAAGGTCATGAGCGAGAGCAATCGCCTCAGCCAGGTCCTCATTGAGGCCAAGCACGCGTGCAATGGTCCGGGTAATCTGGGCGCCTTCGAGGGTGTGGGTCAAACGGTTGCGGTAGTGGTCGCCCTCGTGATGGACAAAAACCTGAGTCTTGTATTGCAGACGCCGAAACGCACGGGAGTGAATCACCCGATCACGGTCGCGCTGATAGGCGGTTCGAAATTCATGTTCGGGCTCGGGGTACAGCCTGCCCCGGGAACACTCGCTGCGACTGGCGACCGCCGCCAGGCCCGTGCTCTCACTTCCCTCCTGGGCCGCCCTGTTGCGAAAGCCCGGAGGTCCGACCCGTTCGGTGGGAGTCATCGGTCCGACTCCCGGTCCCGCTCGGCGCGACGCAAAATGTCCCGCATGGCCTCCCGAGACTCCTCGCGGATCTGTCCAGAATCTGTCTCGCTCTTCGCGGCAGGAGACTCCCAACCCGCCAGAATCTCGGGCATTTTCCCATTTTGGAGAACCAGCGCCGACCCCGCCCAGAGCACAAAGGCTATACCCGCAGCAAGCAGCACCCAGAATCGCCAGCCGATCATTGCCTCTCCCTCGGCGGCCTGGATCGCCGGCACCGCCAAGCCTTGAAACGAGCGACTCCCCGCTCGCACATCACCGCCCGGCTTCGGCGGGCCCACGGGCGTCAGCCACGGAACGGCGCGAGCCAACCTAGGCTTCGCGCTCTGAACTGTCAACGGAAGGCAACCGGGAAATGTCTGATTTTGCGGTGCTTTTCGGCTCTTCCATGGCCCTGGCGAGGCGCGCTAAGTTTGGGCGATGACTGTACGACAGCAAGCCCACACGCCCGAAGACACTTCACCCTCGACCCGGCGACTGCTCGGCCCCGGACCTTCAAATGTCCACCCACGGGTATTGCAGGCCATGGCGAAGCCCCTGCTGGGACATCTCGATCCCGAGTTTCTCGAGATCCTCAACGGTGTCCAACGCGCGCTCCGCCAACTCTTCTCCACCCAGAATCGCTTCACCCTCCCCCTTTCGGCCACCGGGAGCGCGGGGATGGAGGCCTGCCTCGTCAATCTCCTTGAGGCCGACGATCGGGTCGTGATCGGGGTCAACGGGGTCTTCGGCGGGCGCATGGCCGATGTCGCCGCCCGTGCCGGGGCCAAGGTCACCCGAGTCGAGGCGGAGTGGGGACTCCCTCTCGACGAGGAGGCCATGGTCGCCGCAATTCGGAGCGAGATGCCCAAGGTGGTCGCCTTCGTTCACGCAGAAACCTCTACCGGGGTCTGCCAGGACCCCCAAGCCATCGCCAGCGCAGCCCGAGAGGCAGGCGCCCTCGTGGTCCTCGACTGCGTGACGTCTCTGGCAGGAATTCCGGTAGAACTCGATCGCTGGGGAATCGACGCCGCCTATAGCGGAAGCCAAAAATGCCTTTCGTGCTCACCCGGCCTCTCTCCGGTCAGTTTCTCCGAGCGTGCTCTTCACGCCGTCGCGACGCGATCGACCCCGGTACAGAGTTGGTATCTGGACGTCGGCCTCCTCGATGGGTACTACGGCGGCGAACGCGTCTACCACCACACGGCCCCCATCTCGGCGATCTATGGTCTGGCGGAGGGTCTCGCTCTTGTCTCAGAGGAGGGCATGGAAAAACGAGCAGGACGGCATCGGGAGGCCGCCGCGCACCTGATTGAAAGCCTCGCCCCGCTTGGATTCAGTCCTCTGGTCCCCCCGGAACACCGGCTTCCCATGCTGACAACGCTCCGGTTGCCCGAAAGCGTCGCGAAACAGGGAGAGGCCAACGTCCGCCGCAATCTCCTCCAGCGCCACGGGATCGAAGTCGGATCCGGCCTCGGCACCCTAGCGGGCCAAGTCTGGCGTGTGGGGCTAATGGGCGAAAACGCGCGGCCCGAGTCTGTCGACGCCCTGCGAAAGGCTCTTGAGTCCGAGTTGTCTTCGGACCACTGAGTCACGATTCGGAACCGAGAATGGTATCCCCAACGGGAATCGAACCCGTGTCGCCGGCTTGAAAGGCCGGTGTCCTAACCGCTAGACGATGGGGACGCATCCTTAACACCACACCAACCTACCGAAATTACTGGCGATTCATGGTGTGAGCGGGCTGAATCCTATCACGTTCCGGCTCCGATTCCACCGGCAAAATGGGCCGGTGACATTGGGCCGGTGACGCACGTCGAACCCAGCAACCCACCCCAGGAAACCGACCTCGAAGCCGACCCTGAATCCGACACGTTGGGAAAGGTTCCCAGTGAAAATAACGCCTGACCATCGGTATCACGCCATGTGGCTTTACACAGCCAATGGCCGAGGAGGGAGCACAGGAATTATGCAACCGGCTACGAGCGATCTACACGAGCAGAGCACCTGGAAACTCTTCTTTCTTGGGTCCCTCACTTACGGTGTCTATGCCGCTTATTACTGCCAGCGCCAGACACTTCGACTCAACCCCCATCTTGCAGAGGGGCGAAATATCAGCACCGACCTGGGTAGAGTGATCGTCGGTCTGAACTGGGTAAGTCTTGCCCTTTTCGTAATGAACCTTGGGGTTGAAGACGGTCACGCCATAGAGCCACTTAGCGGGTTCGTGGATACTGCTGCGGGTATCGCGTTTGTCGTCTGGGGTTTCACGATGCGCGGCCGTATCAACGAGCTCTTTCGGTCGCGCCCTGGAGAGCCGCTCTGGTTTCACGGTTTTTGGACTTTTTGCTTTTCTCCCTTCTACTTCAACTACAAGATCAACACACTTGTTCAGCACAATATGGATTTTGCCGTGCCCCCTATCGCCCCTCCGCCTCCGATCGACATTTGAGCGGAGCCGGCGCAAACCTGGGGCGGACCGATTGTGTTCGGGTGAGCCGGTTGCGGAGCCGCGATGACAATTTCAGTGGGGAAAGAGCCCGGTCCGGTCCAGAGAGGTCCGCCGACTGTGATCGGCCCCACGCCCTCCGCCAGCCGCGGACAGGCGCTCTCGCGGGTTCCCGGGGATGGGTCCGCCGAGAGGCTCTCCCCAAAATTTTAATGACCGCGAGAGAGAAGAAGCCGCGCCCATTGCTGGGAAGGCGGTAGGATGTCCTCAATGGCAGACAAACAGATCCAGATCGAGAGAGCCCAGAACCTTTGGTCGAGTTTCGCACGAAACGTGGAACCGATTGCAAGAGCCAGCCAGATCACCGGGGATCCGCAACTCGGGTTTGACCGCATTGGGGGTCTCCACCCGGCAAAAGACGAAATTCTCACGTACGCGTGCGCGGCGACGAACCCCGATGTCTACTCCAAATGGGGCACCTTTCCTCCCTCGGGCCTGCTCCTGATTGGCGCACCGAGTACAGGGAAGGGTTTGCTCGCCCAGGCCCTCGCCACCCAGACCGAAACATCCTTCCTTAGGGTCGACGTTCCGCGGCTCGCCCTCGATGTCGTTCACTCGGGGGGCAAGGTGGGAGAGCTCGTCCAACAGTGGTCGCAGACTCTCGATGAGATGCCGCGCTTGACGGTGTTCTTTGATGAGCTCGAATTTTCCCAGGCCCACGACCTGGGCGGCCCAAGGCCCGACCTCCCTGTGGGCCCCATTATGGACTTTCTGCTCGAATTGATCGATCGAACCATTTCCTGCGCGGGACACCTCGTGGTTGGATCCACCGGGTTTCCGGACACTCTCCGCCGCGCATTCGCCCGACCCGGGCGGCTTGAGCGCATCGTCGAGGTCACTCCAAGCTATCCCGACGACGTGATTTCGGCTCTGGCGATTCACGCCGCGGATGCCGAATCCCGCGCCGGCCGGCCCCTCTTCGAAAACGTCGACTGGAAGCGTGTGGTCGGCCAATCCAAAGAAGGAGGTACCGGCGATTGGGTCCGCTTGTTGCACGGCGTTCTGCGCCACAAGGCGAGGGTTGAGGCCTCCGGCGAGGTCGCCACTCCGGTCACGACAGAAGATTTGGACAGTGAAGTCGGCCGGTTCAGCCAGGCCCAGCGGCGAATCCGCGTCACACGGGGCGGGAATTACGTCTAAAATGGCAGATGCGACAAAAGAGCGCCCCGATGCCAATCCCGAATCGTCCTCCGTTTGATGAAGAATTCCCCGTCCTCTTCGTCTAAACGCCCCCGGCGGGTTCTCTTCCCGTAAGCGAATTGCAGGTCCCTTGCTTGTTCCGTAAGAATTGGCTCCCGGCCACCCATCAACGCCTCTTCCCTGGGCCCGGAACCCCAAACGGGCCTAACGCCCTGGGCAAGTTTGGCCGATACTGAAGTGAACGCGACCCCGGACTGAGAAGCCGCGTTCAGGAGAGTCATCATGCAGCCGCACACAGTCCTGTTCGTCGATGACGAACCCAATATCCTGAGGGCAATCCAGCGCGTTCTCCGCAACGAGCGGATGACGGTGCTCACGGCTACCAGCGCCGAAGAAGCGGTCAATATCCTCGCCCATACCGAGGTTCATGCCGTCGTCTCCGACCAGGACATGCCGGGAACCAACGGCGTCGAACTGCTTGCCCAGGTACGCGATCACCACCCCGCAATCGTGCGCATGATGCTTACTGGCTATACCGCCATGGATATTGCCGTAGAGGCCATCAATCGAGGCGAAATCTTCCGACTCATCATGAAGCCCTGGAACGAAGAGGAACTCAAGACCATCCTCCGCCAGGCCTTCGATCACTTCGACCTCAAGCACGAGATCCGTAGGCTCAACCAAGTTACCCGAAGCCAAAATTTCAGTCTTCAAGACATGAACAAAAGCCTCGAAGCCAAGGTTCGTGACCGTACCCGCCAACTCGACGAGAAAAATCACGAACTTAAAACGGCCTACATCCAGACCATTCGAGCACTCGCCGAGGCCATCGACGCCAAAGACGCCTATACGCGAGGGCACTCCGAACGAGTCGCGGTCTACGCCGCCCGAATCGCCCGCAAAATGAAGCTCGAGACCCCACTAATCGAGCGGGTATATTTCGCCGGACTACTTCATGATGTCGGGAAAATCGGGATTCCCGATGCGATCATCGCAAAGCCGGACCGACTCAATGATGAGGAATACCAGGAGATCAAGAAACACCCCGAGATCGGCGCAAAGATCTTGGAGCCTGTCGAGTTTCTTCGACAAATAGTTCCGTGCGTTCGCCACCATCACGAGTGGTTCGACGGTTCGGACCGAGGGTACCCCGAGCGCCTGATCTCTCACGCAATTCCCTTACCTTCTCGCATCATTCTCGTGGCCGACACCACTGAAGCAATGACAAGCGATCGCCCGTACCGGAAGGGCTTGCCCCTGAATCGCGTGACCTCTGAACTTCAAAAATTTTCAGGAAGTCAATTTGATCCGGTTGTGGTCCACGCTTTCTTGGATCTCCTCGACGAGGAGGGCGAGAACTTTTTGTCGAAGGATCGAAAATTCGACATCTACGATTTCATTGAAGGCTGATCCTCAGCCGCGGAAGGCAGCATGTCACAATCAGAAACCTCCAAAAGGCATGAAGAAAATCGTGTCAGTCTCGACGAACTGGGTTTCGGCCCCGATTCTATTCTAATGTCCGATCCGAAGCTTTTCCTGGACAGCGCTTTCCTCGCTATCGTCACGGCCGAATTCAGACAGGAGCTTGGAGATGATTGCTGTCGCCAGGCCCTCATCGAGATCGGGCGACACCACGGCCTTCGGGACGCGAATCGTACCGTCTGTTCCGAGTCAAGAGCCGATTTGGATCGGGCCTTCGCGGTTGCGCCCAGCGGACCCAATCTTTCGATGAAATTCTCTAGCGCCCATCGGTCATCGGGCGTTTTGGTCTTACGCGGCAGTTGGCCGGAAGCCCATGAGTCTTTGGCAAGACTTTCCAGGCTAGGTGCTTCGGAGGTTCCGAGTTGCTACCTAAGCGCCGGCTACAGCGCGGGATGGCTCGCCGAAATCTACAATGCTGAGGTTGAGATCAACGAAATCGCTTGTCGGTCCAACGGCGACCCCCAGTGCCAATTCGAAGCCCACCTCATTTGCCTCGAGAACGGCCTCGAACCAAGCACTTCGAAGCCCATGAGGCTGGACTCGACAGTCGCCCCCTGTGCAAATGAGACAAGCACCGAAGAGCGATCAATTGACCTCCCGATGGGTGACACCGATAGTCACAGCGCGAACAACCCCGCACAAAGGCTTCGCGCTGAGCCACACAAGCCGTCCCACCCGAAGGCCGTGGACGCGGAAACTTCTCTCTACTCCCACATTGACCCCGAGGACAATGCGGTCCATGCCTGGGGACCGGTGATGGTGCTTCCGTTCATCGATCCGGATATCGCTGATACAACGATTCAGGCCTTGGAGGGAGAATCTTTCACCCAGCACATCAAAGCCGTGGTCATCGATCTGCGGGGCCGCCCAATCGACTCCGAACGAAGCGCCGAGAGCCTCGAGCGAATCTTGAAAAGAATCGATCGCTGGCACGCTCAGGCGATATTGGCAGGCGTCTCGGAAGCCAATCAGGCTTCGGTTCGAGCCTTCGGCTCCGTGTGCCTGGTCAGTCACAAGAAACTATCTGAAGCCATTGCAATGGGCTTTCAAATTGCCGAAGCCCAACGGCACGCCCTCTAGCCCCTTGGCACCCCCGCCGTCTGGACGTTGAGCATGCCTCGCGCTGAACTCAAACTGACCGACTCGGGCGAACTCGTGCAAACTCCCCTGCCCCGGGTCCTCGTAGCTCTTCACCGCTCGGGCTTCGACGGGTCGCTGGCACTCCGCAACGGGCGTCAGCAGAGAAGCTTTACTTTCCACGCCGGATCTCCGGTTTCTTCCGAATCGAACCTCCAGGGCGACAGCCTCGGCGCGTATCTCGCCGAAGTCGATCTCGTTTCGGGTGCCCGCTACCAGCCCGCCCGAGACTACGCGTCTAGAATGAACGTCAGCGAAGGGGCCGCACTTCTTGAGCTTCGCATGCTCGCCCCTCTGGAACTCTTCCAAGCGTTGAGGCAACTGATTCGGCGCCGCTTAGTCGCCTCGATGTGTTGGCAAAAAGGTCAATTCGAGTTGCTGGCCGGTAAAATCGAGAACCCCGACATCGGGCCTCTCGGTTGGGATTTGCCGCCCTTGATCCACCAGGCGTTGGCGAGTCATTGGAGCGCCGATCAATTGATTGAAACGCTTTCACCCCGTCTCAACCTCTACCCCCACCCGGGACCCGGGTTCGTCAAGGCCGTGAAACGTCTGGAACTCAGCGCCTCGCATTCCGCGCTCTTCTGCGGCTTGGAGCGAACCCGCCGTTTGAGCGATGCCCTGGGCGAAAACTTGAATTCACCGGCGGCGCTCGCGGCTCTCTGGGTGCTCGACGAGTTGGGTGCCATCGAATTTTCCGAAGAACCGCCCGAAGACCAAAACGAGCGCGAGGCGAGCTTTCGGGCCGAAGTAGAACTCTCACTGCCGGGCGCTGCCAACGACCCGAAATCCCACGCTGCTCAAGGTGTCCGGAGCAGTCAGCATGCCGGCGGCCAGGCCGACCAACTGCGCGCGGAAATTCAACAGTTTCACTCGGCCCAGAACACCCTCAATTACTATCAGTTGCTCGACGTGACCCCAGACGCCAAGACAGCAACTATAAAGAAGGCATATCTCAAGGCCGCAAAACGGTATCACCCAGACGCCCTGGCCCGTCTGGGCCTCCAAGAGATCAAGTCCGAAGCCTCTGAGGTCTTTTCTCGGGTCTCCCAGGCCTTTGAGATCCTCTCGAATGCCGAGGCGAGACAGGCCTACGACGCCGAACAACGCGGGGATTTGTCAGCGGAGGCTGCCCAATTCCTCACCCAAGCGGAGACCACCTATCGGAAAGGTGAAATCTTGCTTCGCATGGGAGACTTCAATGGTTCCCTCCCCTATCTCGAATCCGCAGTGGACGTCTGGCCCGAAGAAGGGGTTTACCAGAGCGCGCTGGGATGGGCGCTCTACAAACAATCAACCTCCGACCCTACGGCGGCCCGAGAACACCTTGCACGGGCGATTGAGTTGACACCCAGGGACCCCGTTGCCCATTTTCGTCTCGGGATGGTGCTTCGCGCCCTCGGCGAGAGCAAAAGTGCGCAGAGCCTGCTGGACCTCGCAAAACAACTCGAGCCACAACCCGAGTAGTCCCGCCCCGCGCCCCAGGCGTATAGGCCTTAAGGCACCGGAGTTTTCGTGGGACCGGCCAGGCGAAGCAAAGCCTGAGCGGCCGCATTGGCCTGGAAAGCGATCTCTGCCTTCTGCGCCCCGCCCGGGCGCCAATGTGTCGCCGTCAGCGCGTAGGCAGTTCCTTGATCGCCCCGGTAGAAATAGCGGGTCCGAGTATCCCCGACCCGGCTAAAGGGACCGTCGAAATCGACCTTTCTCGCGCTCGCGTCAAATCGCGCCAGCAGCCGAGCTGAATCCGGGCCAAGTGGGATGCGTCCGACAACCACGCCGCTGGGAAGCGCGTAGAGCGCCCTCAAGTTGGGATCGATAAGCGGCGCGCCCGACGCCACCCGAGCCCCGATTTTCCTGACCTCGTCGGTGGTTCGCTGCATGATGGACGCACCCTGTACAGGGTGCCCGGAATAGCCCAAGGCATGGCCGAGTTCATGCAGTGCGGCGCCAAGCAGTTGGTCGTCGTCCAGCGCCATCTCCCGCCCCAGCGCGTCGGCCTGCCGCCGGTTCAAGTGGATCGAAGCCCAAACGATTCGGGCCTGCACTTGACCTTTTTTGAAGACCACACCGTTCGGCCCGATGTCAATGGCACAGTCCGCCAAGGCGTCGCCGCTGCCTCGCGGTGAACCGCCGCCGGACGGGGTAAAAAGAATTTCCAGCCGAGCCGCGTCGGGCACCACTTCCTGAAAGCGAATCCCAAGACCGGCATTCGACCAAGCCGCCAAAGCCACTCTTAAAATTCGCAACTCGCGGGAATCGGCATCCGGCGGAAGGGAGACGGGAATCGGCGCGAGATCCGGCCAGCGGCACAAGAAGAGCAAAAGGCCCCGGTCGGACGGAACCCAATGCGGAGCGGAGTCGAACAATCTCGAATTCCGAACCTCCGCCCGATCTCCGAGACCCGCGGGCAAGTCCGAGTAGTCCCATCCGCCCTGAGGGGCAGCACAAGCCGCCGCCAAGGCAATTGCTGCCAGCCAACCCGGTCCCCGTGCCTTTCCCCCCGTCACCATTTAGCCAGACCCCGTCCCCGGCGCGGCGATTAGCTGCGCATTCCAGGGCAGGAAAATCAAGAGACCCAGCCCCACGGTTGCGGCCACCGCCGCGTAGAGGAATTCATAGCTGGTCTGCTCGAGGAGTCCGCCAAAGAGAGGTCCCCCCACCACCGCCCCGAGGTCTGCCAATCCGGTAAAAATAGCCATGGCGCTCCCTCTCTGCTGTTCCGACGCGCGCTTGACCACCATGCCGAAAAGGATCGGAAACGTGTAGGCATGCCCGATGCCCCCGAGAACCCCCGCAAGCAGAACCATTCCCGCGCTGCGGGCCACGGCCAGAACCAGAAATCCTGCGGCAAAGACCAACAGCGCCGGGGCCAACACCCGGACGGGCCCCACTCGGTCGGGCAACCAACCCAGGAACAGGCGCATAACAACGGCCACCGCCGTATAGCCCGAAAAATACATCCCCACCGAACCCACCTCACGGGCCATGATAAACGTCTTCAGAAATATGAAGATCCCCGTCAGGGCAGCGAAGAAGACTCCGCCGATCCACCAAAGCGGCAGCAGATCGCGCTGGGTGAGCGCCGCGGTAAATCCTCGCGGCTTCGAGGGATCGGGGGGGCGCCTCGGGGCGTCGTGGAGGGGCAACGCGGTCAACAGTGCCATCACGGCGAACACCCAGGCCCAAAGAAAGAGCGTCGAGTAGCTTCCGTCGGCAAGAATACGATCGCCCAGTATGCCCCCGATGGACATGGGAGCCATTCCCGAAACACCAAATATCGCCAGCCCCTCGGTCAACCGCTGGGGAGGCACCCAGTCCGCCGCGTAGGTGAACAGCACGGTAAAGAGGGTCGCTCCAGAAATCCCGTGAAGCACCCGAACGATTAGCGCCCAAGGCCCCATGTGGTCGACGGTCAAATACAGGCCGATCACCACCACATTCAGCCCATTTCCGAAGAGGATCGGCACGCGTCGACCCAAGCGGTCCATCGCCGTGCCGAGAAACGGACGGATCCCAATGGCCACGGCGCTCATGGCGGCAAACATCCAACCAATGACCACCGGGCTCGCCCCAAGGTCGGAATAAAATCCAGGGAGGTGCAGGAAAAGACAGAAGGCTATCCCTTGAAGAAAGTTGCTCAGGCTGCAGAGCACGAAGGGACGAGTCAGAAGTCGCGAGTCGCCGGTCGCGAGCGAAACCCCACTCACCCCACGATGCTCATGCGCCCGGCACTGGCATCGGTCTCGAAACCGAAAATCTGCCCGTAGAAATAGAGTTCGCCCTCCAGGGCCATGCGAATATTCTCGGCCTGGCGAAAACCGTGTTGCTCACCCTCGAAAGGCACATAGGCATGGGCGATCCCGCGCCGAGCCAGAGCCTCCACCATGGCCTCGGCCTGTTGGGGCGGAACGATTTTGTCTTCAAGGCCCTGGAAGAAGGCCACGGGGCAATTCAGTCGCTCGGGGAAATGAATCGGCGAGCGAGCCCGATAAAGTTCGCGGGCTTCGGGATAGGGGCCAACCAGACCGTCGGTGTAGCGGGCCTCAAATTTATGGGTATCCCGGGCCAGCGCCTCTAGATCGCCGATTCCGTAATGACTGGCTCCAGCGCGAAACGTATCGTGAAAGGTGAGCGCGCAAAGGGTTGTATACCCCCCCGCGCTCCCTCCGCTAATGGCGAGCCTCTCGGCGTCAACGATTCCATCCGAGGCCAGCACGCGGGCGGCCTGAACGCAGTCCTCGACATCGACCACGCCCCATTGGCCGCGCAAGAGTTCCCTATAGCTCCGCCCGTAGCCCGTTGATCCCCCGTAGTCGACATCCACGACGGCAATCCCCCGACTCACCCAATACTGGATGCGCAGGTCCAGAGCCGCAGAGGCGGCGGCGGTTGGGCCGCCGTGGCTCTTGACCAGAAGCGGAGGGCGCTCGCCCCGCGCTGCGTCGGTTCCGGGGCCGGCTTGGGGAGCGTACAGCCAGGCGTGCGAGCGCCTGCCCCCAGCGGACTCGAATTCGAGCGCTTGGGGAGCAACCAAGCACGCCGAATCGAATTCCAAGACCGAACCCAGCTGAAGCTCCCGGCAACCGCCCCCGGCGAGGTCCAGCGCCACCACAGCCGAAGGCCGCGCCGACCCTGCCCCCACGAAACACGCCCTGCCCCGTTCCACGCGGAGCCCCTCGAAGCTCGTGTAGGGAAGCGAGATATCCACCAAGCCTCCCGATCCAAGATCGAGTCGTCCCAGCCGGCTGTGTCCGCCCACCCCGTGGACACAGAGAATTTCCTGCTCGGATACGAACGCGTAACGGGATAAACCGAAAACCCACTGAGGCCCCGCAAATTCCTCGGCCCGGGTGCAGAGTGAGACAACGCCGTTCGCGCTCAACTGGTAAAGGTTCCACCACCCGCTCCGATCCGACACAAAGGTCAATCGCCCGGCGGGCGAAAAGGTCGGTTGAAAGATGGACTCCTTCGCGCCTCCCGCGACGGCTCTCGCTGAACCCCGGGGTCCCTCCTTCCCCCAGGCCTGGGCGAACAGCGTCGTACCGTCCCAAGGCATGTTGGGGTGACTCCAAGCGGTAAAAGCGAGCTGAGCGCCATCGGGCGAAATCGCTGGAAAGCTGTAGAAATCATGGCCCTGGGCAATCACCAGCGGGGCATGAGTTCGGGTGGGCAGTCCGGCCTCGGGGAGGGCAAAGGCGACGAGTCGGTTCTCGGGCTCCTGCCCTTCCCGGGCTCGCTCCTCCACGGCGATCAGCCAAGCCCCATCGGGCGTCACGACGAAGTCCGCATAGCGACCACCCGGCGGCGAGATTGGCGCCGAACGTCCACTCTCAAAACCATAAATGCGCTGGTCCGAAAAATCGACGCAGAAGAGCCGCCCGCCGGCGACTTGGTAGTCGCCGCCCCCGTACTCGTGCACCAAGGTGCGAACGTTTACGCTGCCGGGGCTGCACTCCACGGGAATCGATGCCGCGTCACCGAAAGCATCCCGAACGCACATGACCTGTTGGCGCCCGCCCTCCGTGGGTCGCCCCTCCAGCCAGTACACCGCGCTGCCCTCGATACGCGGCTGGGAAATACGGAGCGCGGCCTGGGCAAGTTGCTCGGCTTGAATCGGCGAAGGCCAATTTCCGTACGGATGACTCAAGGGCGGCTCCACACTACACGCTTCGGGCCCTCGCTCATCGAGCGCGTTAAAGCGGCCACCCCGATCTCATCCATCGGCCCCTCCATCGCCACGGGTCGCTCCCCCCTCCGCGCCTCTGCGCTCAGCCGAAGGCGAACTCTGCGGCGGAGGTGCCGAGCCCTTCGCATTCGACTGGATCTCCGAGGACCCATCGGGTGCGGGCAGTACCCGCTTCAACCGATCGAGCAGAAATTTGTTCGCAGCGATCGCCCAGGCAACGAAGGGAACGGCGTCGGTGAGGATCAGCGCCGGGAAATACCGCGCCATCGACTCGACGCTTTCCCCATCGCGAATGAAGCACACCCAGGACCAATAGCCCAACGCGACATGGGCAAAAAAAATCGCCAAAAACCCAAGGCCAAGGCCACCGAGTCGCCGCTTGATCGACATCTGCGGGGTCACCACCATGAGGACCAAAAATGGGATGTATCCCGCCAAGCGGTCGCGGACCAGGCCCGCCCGAATGCTTTCCACTCCCAGCTCCTGAAGCAAGGGAAAGGCCAAGCGCTTGAAAATTTCGTAGTAGCTATCCAGGCCGCCGTGAGTCCACCACCAGGCCAATGGGACGGAAATGAGTCCGAACTCAATCAGAATGAGAAGCGGTCTGATCTTCACGCTGCACCACCTTGACGATCCATAGCAGCCAAACCGAGGTAATCATGACGATCATCGTTGCTTGCCAGAAGTAGAGATGCATGAACTCAAACGCCTTGGACCAGTGCCGACCCACCACGATCAACCCCGCGATGCGCACCACGTTGAAAAGATAGATCAGGGGACAACCGAGGAACACTCCAATGGCGCGCTTTGCCCAACTCGTTGGAAATGCCAGGACAGCGGCGGTGAAGATCAACATCTCGTACAGCCCCGTGCACTCATCGATGATCTTTACGACAAATTGGCCGTACCAGACCATCTTTCCGTCCAGTCTGGCGTCGCCGGAGACCAAGTCAAAGATCAGAAACTCGATTCCCGCCGTAGCCCGAATGAAAGCCTGGATGATCCAGTTAAAATGCTTCACCACTATGGGGTACCCAAAAGACGCCAAACCCAGATAGGGGAGAAAGAGGGCAATGAACCGATAGGCGGGATTGTTCCAAAAAGCGCGAATGGCCTGCATCGAGGACGCCCGAGGCTCCCCGGAGCCTACGCCGCCGTCCTGGCCTTCCTCGGCGGGTTCAGCGGGCTCGCCGGGAACATCGCCTTTGGGCTGGCCCTCCTGGGGGCGATCTCCGTTCGAATTTGCCATGGCGTCAGCCGCCCATCTTAGGGATTCAGCGGGGGCTGTCGCCACGCGGGTCGCGGGGAAGAAATAGCGCCCCCGCAAGGACGGGGGCCCCCCCAACCCGGCGCGGAGAATAAAACGGACTCACCCTGACCGGAATCCAAGCCAAGCACCACCGCACCGTCCCGGCCCGTCCAACCCAATCGACCACCCGAACGCACCAGTCGCTTCAGCGCCCGGGGATGAGGCAATCTGGATCCGCCACCACAGGGTGCCGAAAGCATCAGCCACCGCGGCCCGATGGCGCCCAAAAACTCGGCACTGGAAGATCCGGCACTCCCGTGATGCGCAACTTTCAGAAGATCCGCAGCGAGGTTCGCCCCGGAGAGCCGGAGTTCGGTTTCGACCCCGACTCCGATATCTCCGGTCAAGAGCATGCGCCAGCCCGCCAGTTCAAGCGCCAGCACCAGTGACCGCGCGTTGGCCGAATCGCCTTCACGATCGCGACGCGGCCAAAGAGGCGTCACCCGGAGATCTCCGATCTGCCTGGGCGGCGATTCCGCACCCATTTCGATGACCTTCACCCCTCTGAGCCGGGCGACTTCCAGCACCGACCCGAACGCCGGATCGTTCCTTCCCCCCCAAGGAAGCCACACCTCGGCCACCGGGATCGCACCCAGGACGGCGGGAATGCCGCCCCGATGATCGATATCCCCGTGAGTGGCCACCACCGCGTCGAGAGACTCAACACCCAGTGCGGCCAACGCCGGGACCACCACGCTTCGACCGAGATCGAAACTGCCTGGAATCGCTCGGCCGGCGTCGACCAGGATGGCCGACCGCTCGCCCTCCACCAGCAGCGCATCCCCCTGCCCCACGTCGAACATGACAAAGCGTGGCGGCGGGGAAGCCAGATTCGCGATGGGAGCGCCTCTGAGCCAAAGAACCCCCGCCAGAGCGATGATCACCGCTTTTCGCGTCTCCAACTGCCGGCAGGCAACCACGGCAAGCCCAGCCGCCACGATCAGCGCAGGCCATTGTGGCCGACCGTAGGCCAGCGGCAAGCTCGGTAGTGTGTTCGACAGCCCATGAACGGCATTCAGCGTGAGCCCCGCCACCGCGTGGGCAGCCCCCAGAATCCAACTCGCGAAACTCGTGTCGAGGCCAACCACACTCGCGGCGAGCAGTGACGCGGGCAACAGCACCCAAGTGATCCACGGGATGGCCACGAGGTTCAGGAGCAATCCGGCCCCTCCCGGGGACAGACCGCGCCAAGCCAACCAGGGCGCGGTGGCGACGAGGGCCAGCGCCGACAAGTGAAGAAGAAAACGAAAACGCCCGGCCGTGCGGCGAAGAACCGACGCGTCGGGCGGCGGGTCCTGCGCCGGATTGCGGTGGGCCGACAAGAGCGCCGCGGTTGCCGAGAACGAGAGTTGCGCACCCAATTCAAAGAGCACCTGGGGTGCGGCGAGTCCAACCCACAGCCCCGCGATCGAAAACAGATGGGCCAATGGGATTTGGCGGCCCAAAGTGAGCGCCCAGAGATTCGCCCATACGAAGGCCAAGGCCCGCTGAACCGGCGTTCCGAAACCCGCCAACAGCGCGTAAGCAGCGGCCCCCACCGCGGCGGCGGCCAGGGCGCCCAGGCGCAGGTCCCTCCCCCGATCCCCCAACCAGCCCAACACGAAATGCGCCAAGGAAAAAACCAGACCCGCGGCCAGGGCGAGATGAAGCCCCGATACCGCCAGAACATGGGCAATGCCCAGGCGCGCAAAGGCGTCCCGGGTGGCCGGCCGCAAGCCTTCTCGATCGCCCACGGCCAGCGCCGCCAGCAGGCCCCCCGATTCAGCCGATCCGGTTCCGCGCAGGCCCGGCTCATCGGCTCCCGAAACAAGACCTTGAAAAATTTGCTTGCGCAGCCCGTCCAGCCACGCCCCGAGATGCGCCGACAAGGACCCCGACAAGGGCCTCGACAAGGGCGCCGAGCCGCCTGGGTCAGGCGCGTTTCGCAACACGACCACGAGTGCCGGATCAACGAAGAACACGCGACCGCCGATCCCGCGCCGCCGCCAGCGCCGGGCCGGATCGGAGCGGCCCGGATTCCGAAGCCCACCCAGCGGACCGACACGAACTCGAGCCCGCAGCCGATCCCCCCGCATCAGTCCGTCGAGAACTGCGACCTCGGGGGCCATCGGTCGAAACTGGCCCAGCAGCCGAGCCGGAAGCCGGGGCGGCTCACGCCACACCGCCTCGTCACCGGGTGACGGTACCTCCATGGCGGAACACAGTTCGACAAAACCCCGCGCGCCGTTGCGCTCGAGACCGCACACCCGGGCTTCCAAGCTGAGTTCGCGAGTCTCCCGAGGAGCGAACCGAGCCGACGAATCGAGCCTTGCCGCCAAACTCCCCGCCCCGGCCACGAAGGCGAGCAACAGCGCCGCGCCCTTACGCGCAGCGGGATGCCCCCGCAACACGCCCACCAGAATTGCGCACGCCAGAGCCAGGCCCTGGCAGGCGCGTCCGGCGACCGCCGGCCAGCCGAAATCGGCCGCCAGGATGCCGAGCGCATGGGCGAACACCAAGGCGGGAAGCCCGAACCGCAAGCCAATCACCCCGGGGACCGGGAGCCCAGAGTGTACCCGACCGATGCGGCCCGAGGGGCCTCAAAATCGAGAGTTCAGGCTCGCCGCGGCCCTATTGCAACTGTCGGACCTTCCCTTGCGTCGGAGATGCCTTGAGGCGCTTGAGATAAGCGTTGAGAATTTTTACGGTTTCATCGAGCTTTTGCACTTCCAACGAAAAGCCCTCAAAAACTCGAGCGTCTGTCGGCTTCGTTCGGAGCTCTGGGGTCAATCGCGCGGAGTCAGGACCCAGGCTCACCAGGATCAAAGCGATTCCGTCGAGCATCCATCCGGTCACCTCTTCGCTGAGTCCGCGGAGTTTTGGCTCAAGCATCCGCGCCGCCGACGCGCAGCACTCCTCGGAAACCCCACGGCGCCCCAACCCCGACCCGATCCATTCGAACGGATCGGCTACACCCGATTTTTCCGGCGCGGCGTCTCCGGTCGCCAGATCCGCCCGGCGCCACTTTTTCACACTCATCTCAGGTCCCCCTCAGGCCCTGCCCACCCGGAACGGGTGCACACTGTGTCCGTTCTTGTCGCAATTCTGGTGCCAGCCCTGCGAGAGCGCCCAAAAGGATCTAACTAGTTGTTTTAGAGAATGAATTTAAACTTCTGAACCGCCTCCCGACCCGGGGTTCGCAGGCCAGAGGTCGCGTGTGGGCGGAATTGGGAAACCGACTGCCCACACGCCAAAGGCCGAAGGATCTCACTCCTGGGGCCGTGGCCCGGCCTCGGAGGCCCCCGGAACCGCGCTCGCGAAGAATCGGTGAATCGTCTCGGCATCCCGAGCCGAGATCCCGACCACTGCGGCGAGCTGTTCGACGCTGGCTTCCCGGACTGCCCTCAGGGAACCGAGCCCCCGCAAAAGGGATCGGCGCTTGACCGCCCCGATTCCCGGCAACTCTTCGAGTATGGATGTCATTCCGAATTTCGAACGCAGATCACGCTGATACTCGATGGCGAATCGATGGGACTCGTCTCGGACGCGCTGAAGCAACAAGAGGCCGCGAGAGCTTTTCGCCAGCATGATGGCATTGGCTCGGCCGGGCCTGAAGAGACGCTCAGCCTTCAGCCCCCCGGATCGCTTGACCCGGGGCGACGGCGACTCTGTATCGCGCTCTTTGGATATTCCCAGGGTATCCACCTTCAAGTCTGCATCTTCCAGAGCAGCGGTGACTACGCCCAATTGCCCGCGGCCGCCGTCAACCATCAGGAGATCGGGAAGCGCTTCGCTCTCCACCCGCGCCAGCCTGCGCCCGAGCACCTCGCGCAGGCACGCGTAATCGTCGCCCGCCTCGGCATCCCGGATGCGATATTTCCGATAGGCACTCTTGAGCGGCACACCGTCCTCAAAAACGACTCGACTCGCCACCGCGAGCGTCCCCTGAAGATTCGAAACGTCGTAGCACTCGATACGGTTTGGCTTCCGGCTCAACTCACACCCGCTGCGGATTTCCTCCATGGCGACCTCAACGCTTTCCCGGGCGGCCAGGCGCTGGTCCAGCCCGATCTGGGCATTGCGGATGGCGATCTCCACCACTCGCCGGGCAGCACCCCTCTGGGGCGTCCGAATCGCCACCCGGTGGGCTGCTCGTTCCTTCAACAGGTCTTCCAGGGCACCCCCATCTTCGAAGACCACCGAGCCGACGATCTCGCGCGGGGTCGGTCGGCCATCCTTCTTGCCGTAATACTGCCCGAGGAAGGACGACATCACCTCGCCGTCGTCGAGTTGCACTTTGGAAAATGAGAAATCGTCGGCGGAGATCACCCGCCCCTCACGCACATGAAGGACCTGAATTTCCACCTCCCCACCGAGCCGCGCCAGACCGAACACATCCCTTTCCAGCTTCTGATCCGAGACGATCTGCTGCTCTTGGAGCGTATCGGTCACCGCATCGATGCGATCGCGCAGACGGGCGGCCTCTTCAAAGCGTTCGGCGGCCGCCGCCGCATCCATCTGTTCCCTGAGGCGATTCATCAGTTCGTCGGATCGGCCACGAAGAAAGAGCGCTGTGCCCCGCACCTGATCGGCATAAACGTCAGCATCCGCGAGTCCGCAGCAGGGGCCGAGGCAGCGACCCATTTCATACTCGATACACGGACGCCCGCGCCGGGAATAATCCTTGAACGTCCCGTCGCTACACGAGCGCAGGGGAAAGAGTCGCCGAAGATTGGAGAGCGACTCCTTCAAGGCAACGCTCGAGGTATACGGACCGAAATACTCCGCCCCATCCTTTCGAAAGCGACGCACCGAACCGATTCGAGGCCACTCCTCCCTGGGGTCAATCCTCAAGGCCAGGTACTGCTTGTCGTCGCGAAGCTTTACATTGAAGACCGGCTTGTGGCGCTTGATCAATTCGTTCTCGAGGAGCAGCGCTTCCTTGACATTGGCCGTCGCCAGAACATCCACATCGGCCACACGCTGCATCAGTGCGGGGATCTGGTGCCGGCCATCGCCTCCGCTCAAATATTGCCGCACCCGGGAACGTAGATTCTGCGCCTTGCCCACGTAGAGCACCACACCCCGCTCGCTCTTGAATTGATAGATCCCGGGCCCGGTAGGAAGCGATTGGGCCTTCGCCCTCAGGGCTTGCCTCTTTGCATCGGATGGGCGGGTCATGTCAGTCGGAGGCGGTCGGCCTCCAGCGCCTTGATGCGATCGCGTAGGTCCGCGGCCCGCTCGAAATCGAGCTCCTTGGCCGCGGCCTTCATTTCGCTGCGCAGAGATTCGAGGAGGGCCGGCAGTTCGTGGGCCGGTATCCCGTCCTGTTCGCCTTGGCCACTTTTCTCCACCGTCACGTAGTCGGCATTCCAGATTGAGTCCTGCAAGCTCGAAAGACTCTTGGTCACCGTCGCCGGGGTGATGCCGTGTTCTGTGTTGTACTTCTCCTGAATCGCGCGGCGCCGTGATGTCTCCTCGAGGGTCGTCCGAATCGAATCGGTTTCTTTGTCCGCATAGAGAATCACTCGGCCTTTGACGTTCCGTGCCGCACGACCAATGGTCTGAATCAGCGAGCGAACCGAGCGCAGAAACCCCTCCTTGTCGGCATCCAAAATCGCCACCAGGGAGACCTCGGGAATATCCAGCCCCTCCCGGAGGAGATTGATCCCCACAAGGACGTCGAAGGTGCCCTCGCGCAATTCTCGGATCAGTTCCATCCGTTCCATTACTTTGATATCGCTGTGCAGGTACCGGATCGCGACCCCCAGATCGGCGTAATACTCCGAAAGTTCCTCGGCCATGCGCTTGGTCAGGGTGGTCACCAACACACGACTCCCCTCCGCCGCCACCCGACGGACCTCCGCGAGAAGATCGTCCACCTGGCCGCTGGCGGGCCGAATTTCTACTTCCGGATCGATCAAACCCGTCGGCCGAATCACCTGCTCGACCACCACGCCGCCCGAGTGCTCGAGTTCATAGGCCGCAGGGGTCGCCGAAACATACACGCGCTGAAGATCGCGCCCCTCCCACTCATCAAACGTCAGGGGCCGGTTGTCCAGGGCCGACGGCAGCCGCCAGCCAAAGTCGACGAGGGTTTCCTTTCGAGCCCGGTCCCCCCGCGACATCGCGCCAATTTGAGAAACGCCGATATGGCTCTCATCCATCACAAGGAGAGTGTCGTCGGGGAGATAGTCGTAGAGGGTAAAGGGCGTTTGGCCCGCCGATCGCCCGTCGAGCCAGCGCGAGTAGTTCTCGACCCCGTGACAGAAACCCAATTCCTCGAGCATCTCGATGTCGTACATCGTGCGGGTTTCCAGCCGCTGGGCTTCGAGCAGCTTGCCCTCCTTCTTGAATTCCACCAGGCGCTCGTCGAGTTCAGCCCGAATTCCCTCGACGGCTTGCTCGAGACGCTCGGCAGTGGCGACATAATGGCTGGCGGGGTAGATCATCGCGCGCTTGGGGCGGGCGACTACCTTGCCCCGCAGCGGGTCGATCTCCGCGATGGCGTCGATCTCATCACCGAAGAACTCCACCCGAATGGCGCGATCGCTTTCGTATTGAGGAAAAATCTCCACCACATCGCCGCGTACTCGAAAAGTGCCTCGATGAAAATCGTGGTCGTTGCGGGTGTACAGCATATCGACGAGCTGGCGCAGGAGATCCTCCCGTACCAGGGACATGCCCGACTCCAGGTAGACGTGCATGGACCCGTAGTTCTCGGGCGCCCCCAGGCCATAGATGCACGAAACGCTCGCCACCACGAGAACGTCTCGACGCGTCAGTATCGAATGGGTCGCCGAATGGCGCAGCTTGTCGATCTCGTCGTTGACGTGGGAATCCTTCTCGATATACGTGTCGCTGGAGGGGATATACGCCTCGGGCTGGTAGTAGTCGTAGTAGGAAACAAAATACTCGACGGCGTTCTCGGGAAAGAGTTCCTTGAACTCGGCGTAGAGCTGGGCCGCCAGGGTCTTGTTCGGAGACATCACCAGGGTGGGCCGATTGATCTTCTCCACGAGACACGCGATGGTGAACGTCTTGCCGCTCCCGGTGACCCCCAGCAGGGTCTGGTGCCCATCGCCCCGCTCGATCCCCTCGTGGAGTTCGCGAATCGCCTGGGGTTGATCGCCCGAGGGTTCGTATTCCGAGACGAGCCTGAACGGCAGCTCGCTCAAGTCCGCCTCCAGCGCGGCCCCTCCGGCGTATCGATCAACTCGACGCCTTCGGCCGCCAGTTCGTCACGGATTCGATCCGCAGTCGCAAAATCCCGGCCGACCCGGGCCGCCTCCCGTTCTTCGAGCAGGCCGTCGATCCGCGGGTCGCTGTCGTAGCTTTCCTGAGGGCGTTCGGCATGGGCGAGATCCAGCCCGAGCACCGCGTCAAAGTCGAGCAGTAGATCCCGCTGGTCGGCGGGCGCGAGCTTGCCGCTCCGCACCACATCCCAGAGCACCGCCAGGGCCTTGGGGGCATTGAGATCGTCGGCCATGGCTTCGCAAAATTGCGCCCGGTGGGCGGCCTGTTGATCGGGATCCCCGGGGCCTTCCACGGCCCGCAGATCCGCGGCCAGGGCCACCAGGCGGCTATGGCCCCGCGCCGCCGCCGCCATGGATTCGTCGTTGAAGGTCTGCTGCTGGCGGTAGTGGGCTTGGAGGAAGAAATAACGGAAGGCCAGCGGATCGTAGCCGCGCTCGGCCAGGTCACTCAGCGTCTTCACGTTGCCCTTGGATTTCGACATCTTCTCACCGCCAAAATCCAGAAACTCGTTGTGCAGCCAATATTCCACCCAGGGATGAACACCGAACCCGCACTCGCTCTGGGCCACTTCGTTGGTGTGGTGAACCGTGGCCAGGTCAATGCCCCCGGTGTGAATATCGAAATGCTCCCCGAGATAACGACTGCTCATCGCCGAACACTCGAGGTGCCAACCCGGGAATCCGCGTCCCCACGGCGAATCCCATTCCTGGAGGCGACGCACGTCGGGATCGGCAAATTTCCAGATGGCAAAATCCGCGGGGTGCCGTTTGCCCTCGACCTGCTCGATCCGTGGGGCACCGGCCTGGCCTTCCAGATCGAGACCTGCCAGTTCGGTGTAGCGGGGAAAGCGGGCGATATCGAAATAGACTCCATCGTCGATCCGGTAGAGGTACCCCCCCTCCTCAAGTTTGACCCCGAGTTCGATCTGCTCGGCGATATGCTCCGTGGCCTTGGGATTGTGCTCGGGCTCGATGCAGTTCACGGCCCGGCGATCGCTTCGCCAAAGCTCGGTGTAGCGGCCCGCGATTTCCCCGGCGGTTTCGCCCTCGCGCTTGGCCGCGACTTCCATCTTGTCCTCGCCCTCGTCGGCGTCGGAAACCAGATGACCCACGTCGGTGATATTGATCACGTGGGTGACCGCGAACCCCTCGCTGACGAGAAAGCGTCGCAGCAAATCGGCGAAGAGTTGCGAGCGCACGTTCCCGATATGCATGGGGCCGTAGACCGTGGGCCCGCAGGTGTAGATCCCCACTTCCCCGTTCTTTAGAGGGCGAAAAACCTCTTTCGTTCGGGTTCGCGTGTTGTAGAAATGGATTGGGCTCACGCCTCTTCGTTCTCCCTTCGCGCTCGCTCGACCGACGGGGCTCGGCTCATGGGTCCACGGACTCGATCAGAACCACTGCCAGGGCCGCCATGCCCTCGCCCCGTCCCAGGGCCCCCATCCCGTCGTTGCTCTTGAGTTTCAAGTTCACGCGATTCCCGGGAGTCTCCAGCAACGCGGCCAGATTCTTCGCCATGGCGGCCTGATGCGGGGCCAGCCGCGGCGCCTCGGCGATCAGCGTGCAATCGAGGTTTCCGATCCGCCAGCCCGCTTCGCGCATCATCGCGGTGACCCGAGCCAGCAGATCGCCACTTGCGGCGTCTTTCAGACCGGGGTCGCTGGAGGGAAAATGCCGGCCCAGGTCGCCCTCTCCCAGGGCACCGAGAATCGCGTCGGCCACGGCGTGGAGCACCACGTCGCCGTCCGAGTGTCCCTCGAGGCCCCGGTCGTGGGGGATCCGCTCGCCGGCCAGCATCAGGGAGCGGCCCGCGACGAGCCGATGGCTATCGAAGCCCTGGCCCACCCTCATCGGGCGTTCTCTTCGGCGAGGAGAAGGCGCTCGGCGAGGGCCAGATCTTCGGGCAACGTGATCTTGAAATTGCCTGGACTGCCCGGCACCACGTGAACCCCCATCCCAAGCCGTTCCACCAACTGCGCATCGTCGGTGCCGAGGAAACCATCGGACCGGGCCTTCTCCAGGGCCTCGGCGTAAAGCGCTCGGTGAAATACCTGAGGGGTCTGGGCCTGCCAGCACGCCCGACGGTCGAGTGTAGAAATCACTACACCGTTATCCACTTGCTTCAAGGTATCGCGCACTGGGGCGGCCAAGATCGCGGCCCCGTATTCCTCGCCGGCTTGGACCACCGCGGCCACATCGCCCGGCTCCACCCGGCAGCGGGCGGCGTCATGAATGGCCACCAGATCGAACTCTCCAGGGACGGCGGCCAGTCCCGCGGCCACCGAATCCTGACGCTCGGCACCGCCGATAGCCGGTTCGGCGAGCCGCCGGTCCCGGGGAAGCGCCAGCGCGGCGTAGCGATCTAGATCGTCGGCGGAAACCACCGGCTGAACCCATCCGAAACCCGGGAAGGAAAGAAGGCCCTCGAGCGCGCGCGCCAGAAGCGATTTCCCCCCGAGGTGGGCGAAAGCCTTGGGGGTGTTCCCCCCAAGTCGCTCCCCTCGCCCGGCTGCCAGCACGATTACTGCCGAATTCATTTGGAAAGAATAGAGCGGCCTCCCCCGGGATGCCTGCGCGGGGCCGGGAAAACAAGCGGGACAAAGTTCCCAGCCTCCGGGCGAATCCC
>LWDU01032031.1_pt1 | contig 34369 bp, 26 predicted proteins | sample 727161 | NCBI WGS metagenome assembly LWDU01 (sample SAMN04566230, study PRJNA314399) | hydrothermal vent metagenome | isolation source: deep sea hydrothermal plume seawater | place: Mexico: Gulf of California, Guaymas Basin | collected 2004-07-11 | reverse complement strand
TTGCCGGCTCATCGTGGTGTGTACCACCGCAAGCCTGCACATCATGTTCACCAATCTTGAGGATTCGGACATCTCCACCTTTTGGCGCCCCGCCTTGGTAGAGGTCGAAGCCGAATTCCTTGTCTGCTTGGGCGCGAGGTAATTCCATTTTTTCGGTTGTCTTGATTTCTTGTAATACCTGATTTGATAACTTCTCTATTTCATCAAGGTCATTTCTGCTCAAACGACTATGGTGGGTGATATCCAGTCTAGCTGAATCAGTATTCTTGTTCGCACCTGCTTGATAGACATGTGGCCCAAGCAGGGTTCTTGCAGCACCTCCAACGATGTGTACAGCAGTATGATGGTCCATTAGTTGCCGGCGCCTATCAATACTCAATTCAACACTCACTTGGGTACCTACATCCAAAGAGTTAGAGATTGTATGAATGATGATATCATTCTCGATTTGAACATTCACGACTTCTATTCCGTTTATGCTTCCCAAATCACAGGCTTGTCCGCCTCCTTCAGGATAGAGGCAAGTTTGATTGAGAACAACTAGCCAGTCATCTCCTTCTTTGCTACAATGCAAAACTTCAGCATTGTGATTAGTCATCCAAACATCATCATAGTAGAGTTTCTTTGTTGGCGGGAGTTCTGGAAGGCCTCTTTTCTTGGATGTTGATTTTGCAGCTTGTTTTGCTTGGCTGGCATGGCGCTGTGCTAATTCTGCGGCAAATCCACTACGCAGGGAAACGTTTGACCAACCGCTTGACTTGGCAATTCCAATTACCAATGCAGGCGCCATTCCATGAGTATCATTGAGGGTGAAAAGAATTTCATCGGGTATTTCAACTGCATCGAGGGGTAAGGATTTGAGCATACCTTTGACAACATTCTCGCCTTTTCGTAGCATTATGTTATAGCGTTCTTCCTCAAGTTGTAGAATTTGTAGGAAACCAGCGGTTGTCTGTTTCATTCTGGAGACTTCAAAGTTGAATTGAAGATGATGTTCTGCTAAATCAGATAGACTGACGTTCAAACCAAGTTCATCTCGCATCCTTAGAACTCTACGAATTAACATTCGTGCTAAGTAACCAGCCTTTGCATTTGACGGTACTAAACCATCACCCAACATATTGCATAGAGCATGCATATGGTCAGGAATTGCATATATTCTAGAAAGTGGTTGTGAAACTGAAAGTAAGGTTTGCTCATCGATTTCAACACCTCTTTCTGCTAAGCGTGTAATCAAAACCTTACGAAGTGCGAGAAGACGAGACATTTGCCCCAATAATTCATCCAAGTTGATATCAGTACCCTCAAGAATCTGCGAGAATCCAGTAAGTTCTTTCAACCACGATACGCTTTCAGGATAAATGGCCTCGTAAATCGTTGGTGTTCCCGCCGCTGCCCAGCAAAAGCGCTCAAGACCATAGCCAGTATCGATTATTTGCAAATCCATCTCTGAATATTTGATGCCCTTGATTTCGACATCTCCATCTTCATCCTCTTGTAGATTCATGAAAACTAAAGTTGCTAATTCCAATCCTCCAACGATAACCTCGACTGCAGCACCAGCATTTCCGCCCCCTGACCACGGATTCTCAACATAGGTTATCTCGTTTGCATCAATTCCCAAGGCAGCGGTGAAGAGGCGGTCGCAAAACTCTACACATTCATTCATCCAATAGTGAACCTCACCATCTTTTGGTCGATTGAATACATGGTGAGCCATCATTTCAAAAGTTGTTAAATGGCGTCCAGATGCACCAACAGCATCAACATCGGTCAGCCTAATACAAGGTTGAGAAATAGTTAGGGGATTGGCCGGTGGAGGTACAAGCCCACTAGTCACATGAGGTTGAAATACTGCAATTGAGGCGATAGTAAGGTGAATATCATCCCTCCACCTTGCTAATATGGGGTAAGGTTCTACCCGTGTGTGGCCTTGTTGTTCAAAGAAATTTAGGAAAGTTTCGCGCATCTTATCTTTCAATGCAGAACCTGTTTCTGAAAAACCAGAAATCAATGGACTGCCAATGAAGGTGTATTCATCTTCTTGGCTATCTCCACAAGTTTTTCTTGCTGCATCTCGAGACCAAAACCAAAGGCCTGTAGCACTACATTGAGCACGCCTAAAGCCATTCTCTGAAAAGTATGGTAAGTCGACTGCACCAAGGCTCATGCTACTCCTCCAAGACGAGGCGGTTGAATCAATGCCTTCAATGAAACGGCTGTTGAGCCACGCATGTGCTTATATCTCGATGTTGGCAGGTTGCCGATGATGAAGGGTTCTGCAACGTGGATGGAACACCTGACAAGGGTTGATCAACACACCTTGAAAATAGAAAAACACGGGAAGATGAATGTTGATGCGATGCTTGTTTGTGACGAAAATCATTGGAATAAACAATCTGATGACAGAAGTCCAGGCCAACTTGTCAATTCGGCCTGCTTACCTGGGGCAGTAGGAGAAGCGTGGGGAATGGCAGATTGGCATTTCGGCTATGGCTTTCCAATCGGTGGAGTTGTTGGAACCGATGTTGAATACGGCCAACAAGGAGGGGCTATTTCCCCTGGCGGAGTTGGTTTCGACATCAACTGCGGTGTGCGATTATTAACCTTGGAAATCGAAATAGATGACATCCCAAATATCAAGAAACTAGCAAGTAACCTTGCGGGAGTCATTCCCGCAGGAGCGAGTGGCAAAGGAGGAGTACCACTCACAGAGTCAGAATTAGACGGCATTCTGAATGAAGGAGCTAAGGCAGCAGTGGAATTGGGTTGGGGTCATGATGAGGATTTAGCCTCCATAGAAAGTGAAGGGCAACTAGAACATGAAGGGAATGCCGTCAGTTCAAGAGCAATGCAACGCGGCTTGAAATCACTCGGCACCCTTGGTAGTGGCAATCATTTCTTAGAATTACAATGCGTTGACAAAACTGTAGATGAAGAAGCAGCAGCTCTCTATGGCCTTAGACCAGGTCAAATCTGTTTGATGATCCATTCTGGCTCACGTGGACTTGGTCACCAAGTTTGTTCAGAACATGTGGATATTATTGAGAGAAAGTATTCCCCCCGAGGTGACGAATGGTACAGCGAAGAATGGGATTGGAGTTTACCTGACCGCCAACTGGCTGCAGCACCGATTTACTCAAAACATGGACAATCATATCTCGAAGCGATGAATGCTGCTGGCAACTTTGCATTTGCTAATCGCTCAGCCTTGGCTCAACGGGCTCGAAAAGTTTTGAATAAGCACCTAGGTGCAGATGGGGAGGCTGTTTTATTGTACGATGTTTCACATAATATTGCAAAGATTGAGAATCATAATATCGACGGTAGAAATTGCTCTTGTTGTGTTCATAGAAAGGGCGCTACTCGGGCTTTTTCAGGGGATTCAGGTGATATTTCTTTGAGGTTTTCAGAAGTCGGTCAGCCTGTATTAGTACCAGGGGATATGGGTACAGCCTCGTGGATTTTGGCCGGTCCTAAGGCCGGAAATAATCGAGCCTTTGGAAGTTCATGTCATGGGGCTGGCCGAGCCCTATCTCGTACTGCCGCAAGGAAGTTAATTGATTCTGATGCTTTGGCTGAGGATTTAGAGGAGCGGGGAATTATTGTTCATGCTAAGACCGGGAATATTTTGAGTGAAGAAGCACCTGCTGCTTACAAGGATGTGGATGAAGTTATTGCTTTGACAGAAGGTGCCGAATTGGCAAGGGCTGTTGCTAGGTTACGGCCAGTGGCAGTGATTAAGGGATAATGCGTGAAACGCATTGGAAATGACGCTTTATGTTGTTGAGAGGTCATTTCCAAACCGTCGCGTGCGCGGCTGTATTGCTTATTGGTGTTCAGCGCACGCTAGATGATGCGTTTTACGCATCGTTGTTTGATGCTTTTGTGATGCGTAAACGCATCACATACAGAGTCCAATCTTAGATGCCCCAGCAGGCACTGGAGCAGCACCTGAATGAACACCATCTGGTTCTTCGCAAATGACATTCAATAGAGTATGAACTAATTTGCGTAACTCGTCAACTTGCTCTTTCAATGCTTCAACGCTTGGCAAGTCTTCCCCTGCTACGCTTGTTTGTGTCATTCCCATCCCATCCAGAAGAAACTAGGTCTCTTCTATTTGGCGAAACAGACAAATCGACTCTTATATGTAACGATTGACAAACACAGTCCGAGGGCTTTTGGGGGCCTTTCTATTTCTGCCGTCTCACTGGTTTTTCTCTAACCATTGCTCACCGTAGTGAATCCATTGTTCATCCGACCAACCTTCTGGGAGGCCGCTTTCTGGAAGTGGAGGACCTGTGTTAACTGGAGTTTCTTCGTTGGCTTCAGGTAATGGTGCCAATGATTTTGCTTCTTCAACTGCATAAGGGGCATCATAAGTCATGGTCTCTGTGACATCATCTGATACATCTTCCCATTCTTCATCATCATAAATTGAATTACCTTGTTTCTTCATGACCACAACAACGAGTAACACAATAACTAGAATGAGTACAAACATTGCTGTTATTGTCAGCACATCCAATCCCTCACCGTCTGATAAATCTCTTGAAAGAACTGCCGGCATATCTTGCTCAAGGCTCAAATCGCATGTAATCACTTGTTGCCTCAAGATGCAGCCGGGAGGTGACGACCTTGAATCCCAATCATCGAAATCTCCTGTAATGTTGATATGAAGGGATTGACCACCACTAGCATAGGTCTCAAAGATGAATGGCTCGAGAGTTCTCAATTGGCCTTCCATGATGTCGATAGTCCTGAATCCTTGAGAGACCCACGCATTGCCTTGACCGGTTTCTTGGAATAATTCAACTCTTAGATGACCGGTCTTTGAACCAAGATTTCGGATTGAAACTGAAATACCCAATTCATCCCCTTCCGACACCTCTCCTCCCCTCGGAGTTGAGCCATCTGCCAGTGCGATATTCAATGAAGGCAAGGATAACACGAATTGCCTCACATTAAGGTGAGGAGATAATTTGTCATCTTCAGTTCCAACACCCAAAGCCGAATTTCCTGCTTGGTCATAGGCTTCTACCCAAATGAAGATTAAATCACCAGGAAGAAGGCCGAGAATACTTCCGTTCGTCAGATCAACGTTTGCACTATACTTCCAGAATTCACCTGCGGCTTCACTCAATGATAGTGACGTATGGAAAGGAGCAGGTAGGAGTGAACTAGAATCTCCACCAGCACTTGGCCTTCTAAACTCCCACCACAATGTTAAGTCATCTCCCGACATCCCTCCAGCATCATTGACAGATACAATGAATGATTGGTCCAGCAGATAAGTGCTGTCAAGAGTTACTGGTAGGCCTTCGAAAAGTAGGCTTGGTGCAGTACTGTCGATAATGACATGAAATATTTCATCGGTTAAGTCAAAAGATTGCCCTGGTAGGCCATGAAGTGCTAATGCCATTGACAGGCGTGGGTCATCTACACGCCGATTATCAAGTACAAATGCGGTTGACCAAAGTCCTTCTGTTGAAACTTCAGTTGTAATCATCCTTGGTTGAGAGCCGTGCTCATATTCTATGGTCAAGGAAACATCCTGAGGTAATTTGCTCGTAACCTCTCCACTCTTTGCGTGAATAACATTTCCACTCAGTTTTACCTCATCACCAAGGCCGACGTAGAGTTCATCTTCTGAAGAGGGGCTAATAGGAGGAGTCAGGTCTTCCATAAGGATAGTCTCAGCCATCAGACCGGAATCTAATTGCCAACGTAATTGGCCCAAATTTGGAACGGTAATTACAGGATTGACTAAATCATCATCGAATACCATAACAGAAGGTAATGCCCAATCAGGGAGAGAATCTGGAGAAAGTTCCCAAGATAATGTGAAAGATACTTGGATAAGGTAAACTCCTTCCCCAACATCCATGATAGTGATATTTCCAACTTCTAGCAAAGAATCAGCAGGTGTTGAAAGGCTATTTGAGCGTGGGTCGATTCTGACTACTGCCAATGTTTCTTCCTCAGAACCTGCTAATCTCAATTCGATTAGGTCTAGGGTGTGAAGGCCATTTGGCTCGTTAATTTGCATTGAGAAGGTGTGTTCTCTGCCTGGGAGTAAATATTCATCAAATCGGTCTAGGCTCAACTGAGTTGTGTCTAATTGTGGGTCGACATTTGTTGCCACAACTAGTGTTGCGGCATCTCTTTCCATTCCAGTATCTCCTCCTCCTGCAAGGGGGTTTCCCGCCCAATCATTGCCACTCAAATAGAGTGAAACATTGCCATTTGTTGGTACTTGAGAAAGGTCGATATTGTCGAAAGAAACTGTCCACTCTCCTTTTGATAAGTCCGGCATTGAGGCATCTATGCTTTGGTAGACACCGGGTAAATCCATTCCTTCTCTCCAGTAGTGCAAGGTCATTGAATCCGAATAAGCGATACTTTCGTTAAATGCTGCCCAAACTTTCAGTTGTTGAGAAGGGTCCCAAGTAAAACCGTCAGCGATTTTCAGACCATTGGTAGTATCGACTTTGAGGCTGGTCAATTGAGGGGCCTGTGAATCTATGATTGCTGAATGTGGCGAGAGTAAGGATTCATCTTGGGCTCCTGCTGCTCCGATAATTGGCCCAACCCTGACAATTTGAGGAATGATGTTAGCCATTTCTCCCAAAGAGGGTACTTGGATTTGCCCTGACCAGATTCCAGCAGCCGTGCTATTCATGACGATGTCAATCCCTGAAACATTGACACTAACGATGAAGTCATCGACTTGGGGCCTTGTTTCAATGGTATTTTGGAATCTAACTGTTCCACTGACATTCAACATCGAAGTTGCCATTGCAGGGAATGGATATGATGAGTCAAATGAATTGGATAGTTCATTGCCAAATTGGTCGAATATTAGCCAAGTGTCGATTTCTAAATCATTTTCACTTGCTTGAGAACCACTACCGCCACTTATTGCAATAGCAGGTGCCAATCCCTCTCCTGTGTGATTAAATGCTTGGGCAGACCATTCGACTTTGGCCTCATCATCCCAATCCCATAAAATCTCAAATTGCCAATCAACTTGCCAACTTCCTGATATCAAGGAGACTGAGGATGCAGTGGTGTTGAGTTGCATCATATCAGAGCCTGATGTTTGAGTAAATACCCCTCCATTCCCAAGACTACTGGCAGTACAAGAAATTTGATCGCCAGCAGAAGTAGTTCCGATTAACTTGACTTCCGCGATTTCAGTTTGGTCATAGAGGTGGTGATGGCCGCTTGTGAAGTTCTGCAAAGTGCCATCTGGGTGGAATGTACTTGGGACGCTAAATGGCTCATTTGTTATCATCAATTCATGATAAACTCCACCATCAATTGTAATCCCTCCTGCTCCAGAGGTGAAAACTAAGGGGATGTCAACGATATCCTTTGAACCACCATCATTGTTTGCTTCATGGTGAGTCTTGACTACTGGAGCAAGGCCGGTTATATTTTCGAATAAACGATATCCGATAATAACCGATGGGATTGTCAAATCTTGAGAAGTACCGCTAAAACCGATTTCTACCTCAACCCAATCTCGACCATTTGAGTCTGTATGAGAGGAGGTGAGAGAATGTATTGAATTTCTTATTGCCGAATCAAAAACGAGTGATTGAGCCTGCCAACCATTGCTCAATGACTGCAAAGGTGAACCTGCAACCTCAATAGAGACACTATCGCCTATTGAGCCATCAGGCGCAACTGAAATTAGACCTGCAGTGATGATTGCATCAGCAGGCAAAGCGATACTAGTACTGCTTCCCATTGCTACAGTGATGCTTTCTGCATGAACTGGCATCGCATTATTCAAGCCAGAACCTGCAATTCTATTCTGCCAACCCATGCTCCCATAGAATGGCGATGAAGGGAATTTCCAATCGATAGTTCCATCCATTGCGATATCAATTGCTGGGTCAAGAGCGGGTGTAACCATTTGTCCTGTCAAAGAAAGGGAGTTTATCCAACCACCTGGCGATACTAGGATTTCCACCCCAAACCCCGGATGTGCGTCGTTCATTGCTGCAGTAGCAGTCGGCGCACTCATCATTCCATATCCAACACCGTCAATATCTATCACTGAAACCGTAATTCCACTAGCATCAGCTACAAGAGCATATCCATCCAATGGTTGACTGCTGATTACGAAATCCGAGGTTATTGTCTGTGTCCCTCCACCTGTGTTGACCAATACACCAGTACTGTTAATGGTCATTCCAGAGGGAATTGTCCAACCATTTTCTTGTGCACCTATCCCATTCATCATTCGCTTTGAACCGATATGAACCGAGGAAACTAAGGGAGTAAGGATTGGATTATTAGTCCCCATATTAAGCCTGAAACTAACCCCTGCAGCATGTGTATCAATATCGAGTTCTGACAAACTCATTGGGAAAGTATCGTTTTCAAAACCCGCAATTACATTACCCATCGTATCGACTAAACTTCCTGAAATCCAAGTGCCATTAGGTATTTTAGCATCAATATCAATGAAACCAAGTCCTAATTCACCTGGAGGTATTAGAGGGCTAAGCCATTCGCCAGTAGTATCGAACCAATCGACTTCTAAGCCAACATCATCAACATACCAGCCATCATATTGTACCGCTGTATCAGCGGTGAATGAAAACCGGAATGCTACGTCATTACCAGAATAATTTGACAAGTCCCCCTTTGTAGTCCTCCAACCAAGGCTAGTTTGAGTACAACTGTTTGTGGAACCTATATTTCCATCAAAGACTCCAAGGCCATTTAGAGGGCTATTGGTATTGAATTGAATCGTAGTATCATACCAATTATTGTTATTTGTTGAAGGGTCGAAATGATTCCATGTACCGTTGTTGACCGAGATGTAGATTGCACCACCATCCCAACCGTATTCTGCACAAATCCATTGGTCGAAGACAAATCTTGAACTTGCTCCAGCCGGAATAGTATAAGTTGGCGTGTAGAAATGATTCCAAGAACTTGGGTCATAAGCACCATTGAGTACTGTTCCAAAACCGGTATTTGGAGAAGACCATGATGATGGCCCTGTGCTGCCTAACGTTCCGAATTCCCAACCTGTTTGACCCTGTATATTGACAACTTGCCAACCGCCAGGGGGTAATGCCGGTGCATCTTCAAAGCCATATTGGAAAGTAACTCCTCCCATCCCAAGCAACAAATATTGCCAATCATCTGCAAGGTTATTCAAACCGCTATGAGTTACAGTGAAAGAAGAATTGAATGATTCCCAGAAGTAAAATGTTGAATTTGATTCGTGTATCCGTATGTCATCTAAAGTTAATCCTTCACGAGAATCCGGACTGTTTCCATAGGTGATGCTTCCATCAGTTTCCACCCGATATCTAATCCAAGTTGTTGCATCGCCAATGAAACTTGCTGGCAAATCAAGATTCATGTTGACCCAACCTCCTGAATCATCATTGTAGGTTGTGCCGCCAATAATGACGCCATCTGTTGGTATTCCATCGGGAGTATTCCAACCTGTCGTGACGAATTGAGTGTTTGAGGTAGTTACATCCAACCAAGTGCTGTTGTCGGTGCTGGCCTCCAGCCACCAATTGTCATATGCTGACCCTTCAAGGTCCCAATCGGCTCTAAAACTAACAGTAAGTGTATTGTTTGCGGAAGAAAGGTCGATGACGGGAAATTCAAGAATCCCATCTGCATTATTTGAGTAGCCACAAGTTTGGCCGTTTGAATTGTAGCAGCCATTATGCCAAACACCAGAAGAGTTTCCAATGTTTGTAAAATCAATATCATCAATGAACCAGCCAGGACGCTGAGTACCAAAGGCTTGCGTCCATACTCTAAAACGGAAATAAATCTGGTTGGCTGTAGAAATTCCGGAAATATTGTCTAATGTGAAATTAGCAAAATCCCAGCCACTTGCATTAAGCGATGCAAAGACTGGGAATCCATGACTGCCGTTTTGAACCGCCCCTGTTGGCACTGGAGCCGAACTTGAAATGGTATTTGGATAACCCCCTTGAGGCTCAATCCAGGTCCAATTGCCATTGTCTAATTTGTATTCCATCCACGCACCATCACCATCGCCATTAGTGTTTGAAGAGGTGTTGAGGTGATACCAATGCTGGAAACTGAAACTGAAATTTGAAATCGGAGCGGGTAATGTACTGCCGGGAGTTTCAAGAGAGGAGTCGGTATTTGCAGGCAGAGCAGAACCAGCCATTGTAGCAGCAGAAAGACTACCGGAATACGGTTGGGCAGGGATTTGACCGTAAGGCACAGTTCGCGTAGGTCCACTAACTGAACCTGTGATGTTGGTCAATGGGCCAATTCCCCAGACTCCTGTATTATCAGTCCAGCCGAATGGAAGTTGGAATGAAGCACCACCGAATTGCTCGATTTGACTAACGCTTTGGTTAGGCTCAAGAGATAGATAATTGGTAAAGTGGTCCATTGTTGTCCCTGTTGATTGGCCGGCTGTGAAATTTCCGGGTAAATCCATACCGTGCCAACCACTGCCATTGCCATATCCGGTCATCCCATCCTCGTTGATATTCAACCAAGCATCGAGGACTGTTGCATTTCCGGGAATCTCCCAGACAGTCGAAATGTTTTGATTTTGACCACTAAGGGTTGTTGGCCCAACCCAAACAGAGATTCCTGCGGAGGCCGTTGATGTCAACATCAACAGCACAAGAAACGACGGCAATAGCAATTTACCGCGATTAGAGTCTGTGCGAGTCACGTGGCCACCTATGCCCGTAGGGCATCATGGCGGGATATCAATGCTATGACGAACGAACACCCTTTTGGTTCTGCTCAAAGGTCGCAAATTGACTCTATCATCAGCTTACAAATTACGTATGGATCAGCGTTTGCATTTGGTCTTCTATCCTCAAGATAGCCCTTTTTATCGATTGCCACATTCCATGGAATTCGAATAGATGCGCCGCGGTCGCTAACTCCCCAAGAAAATTCGTCCCAGCGTTGAGTTTCGTGAGCCCCAGTTAAGCGGGATTCAATATCAGCGCCGTAGTTTTTGACGTGGATTAAGGCACGCTTTCCGAGTTTTTCACAGGCTTCTTCGATAACTGCCATGCCTCCATCTTCACGCATTGCTTTTGTTGAGAAATTAGTGTGAGCCCCTGCGCCATTCCAATCGCCCTTGATTGGCTTTGCATCGAGTGTTGCACTAACTCCGTAGTCCTCGGCGATTCGGTATAATAGCCAGCGGGCAATCCATAATTCATCGCCAGCATCTGGGGCACCGACAGGTCCAATTTGGAACTCCCACTGTCCTGGCATGACTTCAGCATTTATTCCCGAGAAAGTTAAGCCTGCTTCGAGGCAGGCATCCATATGGTCCTCGACAATTTCACGACCATAAACTTCGTCTGCTCCTACTCCGCAATAGTAGCCACCTTGAGGTGCAGGGAATCCATTGTCTGGCCATCCTAAAGGCTTGATTCCATCGAAGAAAGTATATTCTTGTTCAATCCCGAACCAGCATTCCTCAGCAACATGCTTGTCAGCCATGTCAACACAGGGGGCTCGAGTGTTTGAGGAGTGAGGAGCCATTGTTAATGGGTCGCATACTTCGGTCATTACTAGTACATGGGGGTAGCCGCGAATTGGGTCAACGAAAAAATTTACTGGCTTGAGTGCACAATCTGAAGCATGTCCTTCTGCTTGTTCTGTGGACGAACCATCGAAGCCCCAAACTGGAAGTTCTGAAAGTTCTACTACTTCCTCAAGGTCGGGAAGGATTTTTGTTTTACAACGAAGTTTTTGCGTTGGCTTTGAGCCGTCGATCCAAATGTATTCTGCCTTTACTACCATGCTTATCGGAGAGACTGCCATAGAAGACGGTATATGAACAATGTGTTCACTTTTTGGCTGTTAAATCATAGCAAACGTTCAATATAAATACGCTTTACTATACGATTTGTTCAATAATGAGGGCAGATATTGAAAAGAATGAATGCGAACGCCCAATTAAATCTCTAACAGTTTGTCAATTGTACAAATCATTCCTTGAGATTTCAAACCAGACTGAACCATGGTCCGAGAGACTCTAGGTTGAATCTACAATCAATACTCAATTACCTATTGGTTATTGGATATTTTTCATCAAGCGCCGGTTTGCTCAATCGAGTTCATTATCGCTGGTGGAAATTGTAATGTTCACCCTCTCCCTCCGTCCGCCATGGGCGGATACGAAGAAGGCATGGATGATGCGGTGAGGGCACAAGCGGAGGAGGCTGCTGAGAGAGAAGAGATGGATTACCGTTTGAGCACCCCTCACTGCGCCTGTCAATCAGAATTGGCTTGGAATGCCCGTATTAGCGCATGGACCTGTTTGAACAATACCTGTGAATACTTTCACATTTGAGTGATGTGAGGGATAGGTCATGGCTGGTTACCTAGGTTGTTATGTTCCCAGAGGGGGCGGAAAAGGCAAGATGAATACCATCATTTATGAAGCACAAAATGTCTCATTAGATGTTACTCATATGTCAATGTTCATCCCAGGGTTGACTGCCCAATCGGCAATCCAACACCTATTGGAACATGTGATGCAGCACGAGTTCTTCCACCTTATTTTCGAGAGTACAGTTTTTCGTGCTGCGGAAGGCAATGCGAGGAATGCTGGGAAATCGATGCTTCGGTACAGCGATAGGAATCTGGTAGTTGGAAAAGGAGGTATGCTGATTCGCCGTCTTGAGGAGTCAGCCGCTAACGCTCGCGCGGTGCACTCACACTCAGTTTCGATGGAAACGGAACAAAGAGAGGGACTTCTTCGTTGGCTTCGAACAGCAGGGATCGGGTATGGTGAGTTTGATGAAGTCCTTGATGAAAATGGGGTGACACCCGCCTGCATAGAGCAACTCGTGCAATTGGTCTTTGGCAAGGATGCCCCTTCATCAGCATACCAACTGTATCTCGAAGAGGAAGCCTCGTTGCAGCCACTGTTCAGAGACGTATCCCTGCTCATCACTCCGGTTGACCCTGAGGAGAACGACTACGCACCCTTTTCGTTCCCTGTCGGAAAGCATAAGACATATCCAGACCGATTTTACGAAATCACTTGGGATTGGGTTGAAGAACATTTTCAATATAATCTTGAGGAGGTCTCTAATCCTGAAGTTGCCGACTACATCAATACTATTCGCGACACACTAACGGAACCTGAGGGCGTTCGTCATGGTTCAGTCATCATTCATTCGCTGCCAAAATGCGACAAAATGGCGCTGTTAATGGACGTTGAAACTCGGCCCGGTTGGATTTGTATGAATATATTCGATGAATCTGTGATTGATGACATATTGAGCGAATTAGATTAGCGACAATGAAAATGGATCAACTGGGGGGTCGCTGTAAAGACTACCTTCTAATCTGCGATTACATCTCATCATCATCAATCAATTGCTCATCCAAAATAGAATTACACGTGGGGCAATAAAATCTCGTACCACTATCATCTACTCCCATGAGCATATTGTAATTGCAATCCTCACAAACAAAACGAATCATTCTTTCATGTTCCTTCATATTCTCACCTTTAGTTTTTCACTTATTGTATTTACTAGAAGACTTCATCAAATTTATCCTTTAAAAAATTCGTCATAGGCATTGGTTGATCATTTTCGCGTTGCACGGTTTCGTTACTCTCTTGATCCCACGGTATGAAACTTGAGGGATGACGGAAGGTGGGGACGCCAGCAGCGTCGTGTTCAGGATATTTCGCATACATCACCTGATCAAGTTGGAAACCCAGAAAATTCTTAAAATCTTCCTCGCCGTACGGCCCCCTCAATGTAGGGTTTTTTTTGCAAAGGTCAAGGAAACCTAAATAGCGAGGGTTTGACTTTCCTTTTTGAGAATTAAGTTTGTCCGAAATTTTGCACGAAATATAATACCAAACTGTTGGTAATCCTTTTTGCCCGCCTTCTGCTTCAAGAAGGGCAGATTCAAATTGAGCCTTTTCGACTTTATCACATAATTCTTTGACCCAACTTACTAGGTAGTCAAACTCTTTCATAATTAATACCATGGTTAATCACCATTTAAGTTTATTTATTGAAGCAATCCCGACAGATAAACCGCTCGCTCATTCTTATCCCATCGTGAATACGTCTGCCACAATCGCGACAAATATCTTCTCGTTGGGATTTGCATATATGGCAATAACCACTTGTTGTTGGCGCTCCGCATTTTCTACATCCTAGCATCATAATCCCCTACCTGCCTCACCAAAACCTTCCTCCTCTAATTCCTTGTAGGCTCTCTTCTGCTTCTCATGCGCAAGTGCCATGCGGCCCAGTTTAGCTACAGCAAGCCTATGTGTAGACCGTTTACCCTCTCTAACTTGGCTCATCATTTCAATCCAGCCATTCTCACGAGCAAATAATATATCATCAGGCAAGAGAATAGTAGCCACCTTTGCTTCAATAAACACATCAGCAGGATTCCATTGTATTCCAATAGTCATCCCCTCAAACTCTAATAAATCATTCATATAATCGACCAAACCAACAGACAGACCCTTTATCCCCGTTCCAAAAAATAATGTCTTACCTGCTAAACCAGTCAGTACTAACCCTAATACTGTGGGGTAAGGGCATCGCTCGGCATCGTATGCCACAATTGGATAGACTAAGTGTGAAGAGGTGCGGCGGCCATTTGTAAATTTCCCTGGCCTCTGTATATTTTCACTTTCTAATATGCAAGACAACTCATTAACTTGCATTTGAATAATAGATTCCCACTCATCTTCATTTACCTCAATTTCAAAGGCATAATTCCCACTTTCATCTTCTTCATTTCCATCAATCATATTTCATCACATCCATTCAATAATTCACTATCGATATGTGTTTTTTGGTATTTAATCATTCCGGCATTAGATAGCCATTAATCCATCTGAACAAAGGGTTCAAATTCTTGTGATCCCAAACTCTGAAGCAATGGGTATCCTCAGCCTTATTTCCATCTTTTTGCAAGTTGAGTCAAGACTTTCAAAGCAGGCTCCATATCTCCTGTTTCAGTCAATTCTAATGCTGCACGCGATGCTTTTGCCATCAATTGTAATGGACCGATTTCTTCAGGTGGCGCCTCGAGGTCGATTTGAACCGACGACGAGAACGGTTGTATTGCTGAGTAATGTCCAGTTCTCGTCTGGTTCAAACTCCCTTCGGCTTTGTTGATTGATGACTGATAGGCGCCGAGAGGGAGATTTGAACTCCCGCGGGACGGACCCACGTGATTTCCAGTCACGCGCGATACCAGGCTATGCGATCTCGGCAGCGAGCCGTCCACCTGCCCGCTCGGTTTAGCCATATCGGACCTCTATCTAGTAAGGTCGCGGGCGAAGCGGTTATGATTGAAAGGCAGGTCGGCGCAAATACTGCCACTGTGGCTTAGAGGTATAGCGACGCATTGGTAATGCGTAGGTCGTGAGTTCAATTCTCACCAGTGGCTCTCTTGGTGCTTTATTTGCTATCATTTGTAACGCGCAAAGTATCTGGAGATGGACTTTGATTGAATTAATGCTAATTGATGAAGAAGGTGTAGTTGTCCTATGCTTGTTTGCGAACTCTTCATGTCTAACTTATCCCAGCGAAGCCCCGATGAGCGAGGTCTCCACCCCCGGCGAGGAAGAGCCTCCGCTTGTTGATGAGGTTGTAAATCGCCTTGGATTGATTCGCCTTTCTGACGTTGAACCGCGTTTCCGCACCAGTGATTTGCACCCCAGTATGAATGCTGTGGATAATTTACAACAGGAATTAATTTTCCATTTCCGCCTGGCACGAATGACTTGGAGTATCGCTCACCTACGTGCATTAGTGATTGGCCTAACCGCTTTTGCTCTGGGTTCCTTATCGCCAGAAACATGGGGTGGTGGAGACCCCATGATTGTAGGATCACAGGGGATAAAAGCAATCAATGGTTCAGGCTTTTTCTTATTGGTTTCTTCAGTTGGTTTGTGGCTTTGGTTTTTGTTCGAAATTTGGAATTTGTTTCCAATTATGAAGGGGCATTCTGTTAGTTTGATTTTTGCTTGGATATCCATTATGGTGAGTATGGTTCTGTTTCATACATCATCTCCAAACTTTCCCTTCGAAATTGATGATGGAAATATGCTAGGTGGAGTAGTCACTATCTTTGTTATGGCCTTTATTGTCTACATCTTTTGGAAGGCCGTCCAAGAAACTCGTGACCAACATGTGCAAGAAGTCCACTACGACCCCGACCCCCGGAAAATGGAAGAGGCAATGAAGGAGCATAGCCTTGGAGGTTGGACTTTCATTCTGGCTCTTTGGTCGATTGCAATTTCTATCAGTTCTTGGGCAGGAGTTCATTACGTGGCTGACCGGCAATTGACAATGCCATTCCTTTTGGTCTTGCATATTGCCACAGGTGTTGTTGGTGTCTATGGCTTAATGCATCTTTTGTGGTTCCCTCAATTGATGTTAGGAGTTGGCACAACCAAGATCCTTTCTAGACGTGCTCGCGAGGCTATTGCTGACTTAGAGGCGCAGGTTTCTGATGGTATTGAATCAGTGGTTATCCACAATGATGGCACCTGCCCTGAATGTGGAGAAGGAGTTGGAATCAATCGCTCTCCTGAAGGTGATGCTGTTGCTAATTGTCCTGAAGTTGCTTGCACTGGTAGTGCTGTTGTTAATTCTAATTGTGAAATTTGCAAGACAAAGATTCCTTCGCGGTTTACTTGTGCTGCCTGTGGAATCAACGCTCCTGTTATGGATTTCTTGAGTGATACGGAGGCATGGTAGTGTCAGATTTTATTGCTCGACGTGATGATTTTCCCACTTTGCGCGGGGATGATGCTCCTCTTTACTTTGATAATGCCTGTATGTCTTTGAAGCCTCAATCAGTTATTGATGAGATTCATAATTATTACACGACACACCCTAGTTGTGGTGGACGTAGTGTGCATCGATATGCAAATCAAGTTAGTCAAAAAATGACTATTTCTCGACGCCGCCTTTCATCATTCATCAATTCCCCAACTACTGAACAGGTTGTGTTTACTAAAAATGCAACCAATTCCCTTAACCAAATTGCTAAGGGTTTGTCTTGGGAAGAGGGAGACATCGTCTTGACTTCTGATCGTGAACACAATAGCAATTTGATTCCATGGCTGCAATTAGAGCAAGAACAGGGGGTTGACCACCGCGTAATCCCAAGTTTAGAAGATAATTCCTTTGACATGGAAACATTCGAAATGATGTGTGCCGATGCCGGTTCTAAATTGAAGGTCGTTTCATTGCCTCAGGTAGGAAACTTGGATGGAGTTGAGTTTCCAGTCAAGGCTGCTGCAAAAATAGTACATGACCATGGTGGACTGATGGTAGTCGATGCTGCTCAATCAGCACCACACATGTCAATTGATGTACAAGATATGGATGCTGATTTCATCGCTTTTAGCCTACACAAGATGCTGGGACCATCAGGGATGGGGACTCTGTGGGGTAAAGCAGAGTTACTGGATGGCCTCCGCACCCTTTCTGCTGGAGGTGAAACGGTGATTTCATCTGATTACGATGGAATGAAGTGGGCTAATAGCCCTCATCGCTTCGAAGGTGGTTTGGATAATTATGCAGGTATTTTGGGAACGGGTGCTGCCATTGAATACCTATCTGGAATGGATATGAATGATATTCATGAGCATGAAACCAAGTTAAATTCAATCCTAACTGAAGGTGTAAAAGACTTGCATGGAATTTCAATTATAGGCCCTCAATCTGCTTCTAAACGTGGTGGTATTTGTTCGATGATTACTGAAGGATTCGATGCCCATGAATTAGCAATTCTACTCGATGAAACTGCCGGCATTATGGTTCGCAGCGGCATGCATTGTGTGCATTCTTGGTTCAGGAGCCGTGGCTATGAGGACGGCAGTCTTAGGGCTTCTTTTTACTTCTATAATACTGAAGAGGAAGTTCGCAATTTCGTTGACATATTCGGTGAAATACACAGCGCATTATTCTGAGAGGGTGAACTTATGGATGATAATGATGGAGTTGACGGATCCCTCCCTCCAGTTGTTGAGTCACGACAATTGGAAGATGACCTTGACAGCCTGCGAATGTTATTCACTTGGTTGACAGGAATAACCATCATTGTAGCTGCTGGTATTGGCTATATTGTCATCAAGAATTGGGTTCAAGATAGCATGGTTTCTGGGGCGCCTGCGGAGTTATTGGCTAATCAAGCAGCATTCAATCAGTTGATTCAACTTGATGAAGTAGATGGCTTAACTGGTCAAGGAGTTACTATGTGCATTGTAGATTCAGGAATTGACATGAGCCACGAGGCATTGAAGAATGTCAATCTGGCAGGCTGGAAAGATTTCATTGGTAATGAGGCTGAAGCCTATGATGACCAAGGACACGGAACAATGATGGCAGGAATTATTGTTGCAGGTGATGGTATGAAAAGCGTTGCTCCAAATGTCGAATTATATGTAGCAAAGGCACTGGCCAAAAATGGCTCAGGTAGTGACACTGGAGTTGCCGATGCAATAGATTGGTGCGTTGGCAAAGGTGCTGATATCATTTCTTTATCATTAGGTGGAGCGCCAGGGATAATCCCCTCTGCCTTTGAAGGAAGTTCATCTTCATCGGCTGCTAGAGATGCTATCGATGCTGGAATACTGGTAGTTGCTGCGGCTGGAAATGATGGTGATGATTCATCCGATGACAATGTCGATTCCCCAGGTGGAGAAGAGGACGTCATTTGCGTTGGGGCTGTTGATAAACATGGAAACTTATGGGCTAAATCATCTAAGGGAGACAATAACGGCAATATTTGGCCGGTTCTCTTACCACGAAATGACCCCGATAAAAAGCCCGAATTGGTAGCCCCAGGGATGGATATTCCAGTCATACTCCCAGACAACCGCTATGGATATGCGAGTGGAACAAGTGCCTCTACGGCTTTTGTTTCGGGTGCTTTGGCCCTATTACTAGAAGATAGGCCAGATTTGCAACATGATGGCTCGGCAGGAGGAGGAGCAACTGTTGAAAATATCAAACAATGGATGATGGATAGCGTTCATCCCAAATCTGGGCAAACTGACCATGATGACCATTACGGCTATGGGATGCTGCAAATCCTTGCTCTTTTGGATGCGGCAAATAGTTGATTCACTTCTTTATTATCGCTACTAATGTGCCACCAGTTATTGGTTGGAATGCTAAATGATGAGTGGTCGATAATTCTGTGATTAAATCCATCCATCCTTGAAAGGCGGCGATTCTTGCTTGACCAAATTCATCATCTTCTGCAGGGTCATCGGTTGGCACTTCAGGTTCTGCAGTAAGAATTATTCCTCCCTCCGAAAGTAATGGCAAGGCTTGTCGGATACACTCACTTTTATCCTCCCCTACATCGACAATAATGAGGTTCGCTGGGTAATTGAGTGGGCAATCCCCCATGCTTCCCTGTGCCGCAGCATTGGCGCTACTGGCTGCTGCTAATTTCCAAGCCTTTGCTTCTGCACAAATAGCAGCGAATTTAGCAACCCTGCTTCTAGCCCAATCATCAGCATCATAGCGCTTGATTAAACGATTGAGAATGATGCCAAACTTTGGACCTGCTTCAACTAATTCATAGGACTCAGGTTGTTCACTCTCTCTTTGCCATAAGTCGAATAGCCAAGCAGAAAGGTTACCGATTCCAGCTCCTATTTCAATCACGACTTTAGGTTTTATTCGGTGGACGATATCACGAATTCTTCGCATCATTGAGAGTGGTAGAGCAGATAATTCCATGTGCTTTAGTTGGGTACTGATATTGGCAGCGATTTCGGGTTCTTTGCGAGGTTGACTTGGATCTTTAGCCAATAGAGAAGCAAGAGCCTTATCGAGTTGGAGAACCTTGCCGTCGCCCATGCCTTGACCCTAAGTCTGCTCGCTTTCAACTCATTGTTTGGATTGCCTGCATCCATCGCCTTGAAAAAGGACTGTTCAGGCCCCAGTGCTGAGGTTGTAGGCCATGGATGACGAGGAGGTAGAGGAAGGCATAATGGAAAATGCCACCAAGTGCCCTGGTTGTGGAGAAATGACCGGTCATGAAGTTCTACGAGAACGGCAGCGTGGAGCTGGTGTTGATTTCCTCTTGAAGTGTGAGGAGTGCGACAAAGTACACACCATTGAATTTCGCTCTCCACCTCCAAAAATTATTCCTTTCATGCTGACTGATGGCCCAGAAAGTGTTGTTGTAAAACTCGAATTAGACCTTGACGAAATCATTACCGAAGGTGATGTCTTTGAGCATGATGAAATGCAATGGATGGTCACTCGTATCGAAGACTTGGAGGACAAGCCACGACGCAAGCGTGGAGTTGACCGTATCAATAGGATAATAGCCATTCGTAGCGATTTGGTCAGGGTTAAGGTAACCATGACAATTGGTGAAGATTCAGAAGCAAGCATCATGTTAGCACCAGGTGACAAGGAGTTTGTTGCTGGAGGAATTATCAAACACGAAGGGGAGAAGTGGCGCATACGTGCCCTTCATTCAGGTACAGGCCGAACATTATCTGGAAAGATGGCGGCTAGAGAAATCAAACGGATGTATCTGCACGAGCCGCCTTCAGAAGTAGAATTTGAGCCGCGCACCGAACAAGAAAGACGGCGAGCATGGCAAGAAGGACGCCTTGGACACAATCCAAATCCGGTTAAACCACCTAATGAAAAAAGCGGCGAAAAGAAGAAGCGTTGAATTTAGGTTTTGAAATTGGACCACTTTCCGGTATTGTCTAAAACTACCCATTTCTCATTGTAAAGCATGGTATGAATACCGAGTTCCGCTCTGTCGCTTCTCTGTAATCCTGATGAACTCCATAACAGGTCTTCACGCCAGCCACAAAGCCTCCAAGCATCTTCAGACTCATCCCAAGTTGCGTAATTCACGGGCCCTCCCACATCGATAACAATAGTCTCATCACCCAATTCATCAAAGCGAATGATGTGGCCATTAGTAGAACACAATAACCATCCTCCCTTTGGGGAGTGATAAATTCCAGAAAGTGCTGCTGGTACCTCAATGGCTCCTTGTGATTTCAATTCTCCATCTTCAGAATCCAACACAGCCCATCCCCCACCTCTTGTCCAGGCAATTATTTCCTCTCCTTTAATCCCCAATGTAATCAACTCCTGACCTCGTGGTAAGTCGCCAATTTCCTCCCACTCGAGAACTGGTTGTCGCCACAATTCGTTGGTATCAGGGGTAATACAATAGATTCCACGTTTCCAAAGAGCAAAACTGATTTTTCCATCATCAGCACAAATTGCCAATGGTTCTGCATTCAGTACTTGGGACCATTTTGCACCAGCCACTGCAGTAGCATGTTCACCAAGGTTCATAGTTGAGCGGACTATACTTTTACTCGCACCTTCAATAAAATCTTCACTGAGATCAAGACAAGCCATTCGTGCCGCTAAGAGGTCATGTTCAACCCAAAATGCGATTAGATACCCATCGCAAACTATGCTCTTGGTCAATGGTGAAGGGAATGGACGAACGGCTTGAGATTCTGATTCCAGAGTATTCGAGGAGAGGATTTGCAACTCTCCATCGCAGCCCACAACGAGTAAGCGGCTCTCATCTATCTGATGAATCCTGACAGGAGCAAAACTCAGGTCAGGCACATCCATGCTGCTTGGATAGCAATCCACTACAAGGGCTTGACTCATAAGCAGGGTCGCAATCCACATATCATGAAATTATCCAAGGTGCGCTTGATTATCGTTAGCACTCCTGATATCGCTTCACTGATTCAAGGTGAAGCATTATTGGAATTGGGGAAATGGGAACAAGGTCCAATTGTTGAGGAATCTAAAACTTGGAGCCGCAATGACGTTTGTATGTGGTTCTTGGAATCAAGATTATTGCATGAAGATGACTTGGATAAAAGATGGACTAATGCCACTTCACAGGAAGTTGTAGAGGTCATTTTCCCTAGTCGACACTTTGCCGCCTCTGGCCAACCAAGCCTAACTGTTCACCCGATTGGAAATCCCCATCTTGGAGTTGATGAAGAAATCAGCCATGGTGGTCGTGCTGGACAATGTCCACCTCCAAGTTCTCGGCTTGGCCCTTGGTTTAGAGAAATTATTAAACACCATAATAGTGAATTGGCAAATGAGTTTTCATTAACTCTCGAAGTTACTCACCATGGCCCTTGGCTAGAGGTTCCTTGCTTATTCATTGAAATTGGTTCTAGCGAATCTCACTGGGGAAGGAGAGATGCGGCTGCAATTCTGGCAGATATTATTTGGAGAGGTCTTGGCCTAGATGGAGGTAAAGGAATCGGAGAGTGGAGGAAAGAACATCATTCTCAGAAAGTAATCGTAGGCATTGGTGGTGGGCATTATGCTCCTTTTATTGGTCGACTTGCAAGTAATGATGGAATCTGGCTAGGGCATATGTGCGCTAACCACTCGCTGCCAATGACAAAACCAACAAATCCAGAATGGAATCCTCTGACTGATGAATTACCAGAAGGCAATTGGGCACAATCAATTGATGCGGCAATAAAATCGACTAGAATTTCATTTCCTAATGCTGACTTGTGGGTCTATCTTGACAAGAAATCCTTCAAAGGATGGCAGAGACAAGCAATTCGGCGCCATCTTGAGGCTCGATCTATTCCAATTGGGCGCACTGCAGATTTCCTATGAGGCTGAGGGATAATCGGAAATCCTCATAATCACATCTATGAATAACAAGTTGGAGAGGGGCGCATGTCTAGGCTACTTGGGCGCATGGTCGTCGGCACAATGCCGTTGATGCCCCGCTTTGTCATCAAGTGGGTTTCTCGTCGCTATGTTGCTGGGGCAAAAATATCTGAAGCAGTAGCAGTGATGAAAAAACTGTCAAGCGAAGGAGCTTGTTTTACCGTTGATGTATTAGGCGAAGAAATCACTAATTTGGATGAGGCTGAGTTTTTCATCAACGAATATCATAACCTGATAGATGCAATTATTGCAGAGGATTTAGATGCTAATCTTTCGATAAAACCAACCGCATTTGGTCTCTTAATCAACCGAGAGAAGGGCCTTCAAAACATCCAAGAATTACTTGCAAAAGCAAAAGAAAGTGGGATTTTCGTGCGCCTTGATATGGAGGACCATAGAGCAACTGATGATACCATCGAAGTCTGCTTAGCGATGCATGAAAAAGGACTAACGAATATCGGAGTTGTATTACAAGGTCGGTTATTCAGAACTTTAGAAGATATTCGTAATATCTGCAATAAACTTGGGCCTGCTGCTGATTTCCGAATCTGCAAAGGGATTTACCTTGAGCCAGATAATATTGCTCATACCCAATATCGACCAATTATTGATGCCACAAATGAATGTCTTGATTTAATGCTACAATCATCATCCTATGTTGGGATTGCCACTCATGATGTTCCAATCATCAAACATGCACTCGCCTCTTTGGAAAAACAAAAGATGGGCCCCCGCCTTGAAGACCCCCGCGAAAATCCACCTGCAAATAGGCGGGGGAAGGGACCTGGGTATGAATTCCAAATGTTATTGGGGGTGCGCGGCGACTTGAGGAGAAAACTCCACAAAGATGGGCATCGAACCCGCATTTACATCCCATATGGAGAGAGGTGGTATGAGTATTCAATGCGTAGGCTAAGAGAAAACCCGACTGTTGCATGGCATGTTGCCAAGACCTTTTTGATGCCTTGGAAAAATCGCCGTTAAGGCAATTAAATCCTATTCACTCTGATTTGTGATGGTATGTCCACACTTTCCACAGGACTGACGGTCTGAGTGAACTGCCATGAAAATCCCTGGACCACAGCGTGGACAGAAATCGGCCTTGCGTACAAGGGTTCCATCTTCGATAGAATACTTTGACCACTTTGCAGCGGCATTTGGACCATCAGACATCATTCCTCACCTCCGGCGACTTCGGTTGCTACAACTGGTGCAGCCTTGACTTTCTTCTCCTCACTGGAGTCTGTTTTTATTCCATGGCGCTCAAGCATGTACTTTGGTTCCACAATCATGCTGTCCTTTTTGCCGTAAATATGAGCAACTCCAGTTGTTAGTGGTTGACCAAAACGAGTATTAACATCCTTGATGATGATACATTCTTTGCTTGCCCCCGGTTCCATTGACTTGGCCATATTCAACAATTCATCCCTACTTGGGGTTGCATTGCCGACGTGGCGCCATTTGAAACTGATTTCGACTCTGTTGAGTAGGTTGTTTTCTTTACGATCTAGTATTTCCATTCAATCATCTCCTGTTCAGCGGATATTCACCTTGAGTGCATATGTTCCTGGTTCGGTAATATTCAAGCGGGTAGCAATTTCTGCTCTTTCTGGGTTGAGAATAATGACGTATCCCAAGTGGTCAGTGGTGACCTTGGCATTTGGGTGAGCGGGGCATTGTTCGACACCATCGTCGAGTATTCGGTGGCAATCGCCACATGCGAAAGGAAGTTTTGCCATTGAACTCACTCCTCTCTTTCTTCTAAAATCCAATCCAAGCCGCCCAAACCTGGTTGCTTGCAGGTTAGGCCAATCTTAGATTGGCGCGGGTCTGATGGGTTTGGGGATAGGGAAACTATTCTTGCACGAACTGTACTTCCAGTTTGCAATCTGCGGCCAGTTTGGCGGCCTTCGACCATTCCCATACCGACATTGACATCAACGTGGTCCTCCATGATTTGGGACTTGTGAAGTAGTGCTTCCATTGGCCCGATTCGTACGAATGTGCCGAACTCGTGGATTTCTGATACTGCTCCTTCTACGACTTCATAGTCATCCATGCAGAAAAGAATTGCATCAAAGCGAACGTTTTGGTAAATTGCACCATCTCCGTGAATGATTCGACCTCGTCCGAGTGGCTCGTGGTTTAGGGTTACAAGTATGAATCTGTTATCGTCATCGAAGCGACCTTCAAAGGCAGTTGAAGCCAACTTATCGATGTGCTGATTCAATGACTGACCCTTACGGATATACTCCGCAGGTATCCTGATGATATCCTCCTTCTGAACAAGTTTGTACATGGTTTTTCCACCTCGCCTTCGCCACTTTAATTCCGTTGGCAGATATCAGGACGGGTGGCCAAGATGGCCATTCCGTCCTTCACCGGCTCCTGCCTCGGGAGAGAAAGCGACTAAAGTCGTCTCGGCGACCTGTGTTTCCTTCATAAGGCCACCGCCAAAGATGAATCCCCAATTGTCCTTCCGTTCTCTTCAAATGAGGTTTTGGCATTAAAACATCTGATTGCTTTTCGGGGCCCTAAGGGGCCCCGTTGACGTAAGCCTATTAGCGGGTTGCGAGGCACGCGAGTCTTGACCAACATGCCCAATGCATCCAATACACCGTGGGTTATCATAACCCTAATGTTTTTGCTGGCTGCGCCATTGACGCCAATACTCACGCTTTCGGGCAATAATAGTTCAATGATTGAGGCAAGAAACGAAAGTCCATGGTATGGAAGTGAGGTATGGAGTCAATTCCGACATTTGCCAACTCACAATTCATCGATGCCTCCACATTCAGTGAATGGGGGGCCTGCTGATGGAGAAGTCGCAAATATAAGTGAGTTGATGACAATCGACAAGGCGATTGTTAATTGGCAACATGAATCAAATAATCATCCAGGGGCAGATGGGTATGGAACGGTTATCGCCGATTTCTCAGCATCTATTAGCGCTCCAAGCGCCGCTAACGACCGTTGTGGTGCTGAAACTTTGTTTGCTGTTATCGTCAGTACTCAAGACGTAGGTAGTGAATCTCACAGTATGTTGAAAATTATCGACGGTGGCTCGGGAAAAACCGCTTGGAAGATTGACCTTGGAGTCACACTGCCGGTCAAAAGTTCACCTGCTTTGGCTGATATCGATGGCGATGGAATGTTGGAGTTGATGGTTGCCTTTGATACCTCAAATTCAGTCAACCTTGATGTTTATTCGCCTCGGCTTTCCTGTGCTGAATCAGGTTGGATTACATCTGGCCATACTTCTGAATTATTGTGGTCTTGGAGTAATGCTGATCTTCGTCTTGGCGCTATCTCTCCGCATTTCGCTCTCGAAAATGATCACTTGGTCTCAAGTCAGTTATTGTTAGCAGACCTTACAATGGATGGCAGTCCAGAAGTCGTTCTCTCCGTAATCGACCAAGATACCGATAGCCCCAATGTGGTTGCAATTCCTTTGACCACACAGGGCCCTCCAGACCCAATGTGGACTGTTGTCCTTGATAGAGGAACACATGTTTCAGACCCAACATGGGTTGCCCTCGACCCATTGAATGCAGCGGTGTTATTGACTACAATCGATGGTAATAATGGAAATATGTGGGTTTGGAGAATAGATGGTTCCAGTGGCTCTCTTGATTGGGAGCGCATCATCCTTAGTGGAACACAAACAGATGCCGACCCTGTTCACCTAAGAGTCCCAGGCCCAGTTGTTGCTCAATTAGATTCAGATGCAACACCAGAGGTTATTTTCACAATCCCTTCCGACCAAAATGGAAGAACTACTGGAAATGGTGCTACTTTCATCGCATGGGAATTAACCTCTGCAGAGGAAATTTGGCGATTCAGAGCCCCTAATGGTTATGCAGATGCTGCACCCTTACCTGTAGATATCAACGGCGATGGTATTGCAGAACGCCTTTGTTGGGTTACTTGGTACAGTACCAGTTCTTGGACTCTTGATAGACAAGGGTTGGCTGGTTGCCATAATACTACCAGTACTCCACCGAGTAAAGATTTCAGCAGAACATTGGATTCATCTTCTGGAAATGCCAATGATGAAATTGCGGCAAGCGCGCCTTTAGCAATCGACCTTGATGGCCAAGGCGCCCCTGAATTAGTAGTTGCTTTTGGTCGCAAGGTCTATGCATTTGATGGTGATTCGGGTGTTTCTGCTGACATTAGTTCAGACTGGTCCTCTCCATTGAGCATATCTCATCGAACTTGGTCTGGTCCTGCTGCAGGAGATTTGGATGGCGATGGGGCCCTTGATTTGTTAATTGGAGACACTCTGATTAGCCGTTCTGCGCCCGATGCTGCACCGACCAGTGACGGTCGTGGAATCACTTTCAACCCCGAACAGCCAAACCCTGGACAAAGCACTACTATCACTGCACAGTTCTCAAATGTTGGAACAGATGACTTTGAGGGTGCTCTTGATGCTGTTCTATTCCTAGGAGGAAGTGAAATTGGAAGACACCGAGTGGTTGACCTCGAAGCAACAGCCCCAAGTGGCAATGGTGGTCCGATTTCATTTAGTGTGGAAATTGTAGCAACAAAAGGAGTGCATGAAATTTCATTGCTTCTCGACCCCATGTCTAATCAAACTCAAGCTCGAAAAGATAATGACTACGAAATTGCCTTCTTGGAAGTCTTGGAACCCTATGTTCTCGACATCAATTCCCCTCTTGAGATGACCCGTATATTGCCTGGGGAATCATCTGACATCACTCCAAGTATTACGGCGATTGGGAGAAAAGCGGCTGAGTGGAGCATGCAATTGCATGACGAATTGCCTGAAGGTTGGAGTATTTCAGACCACACAAGCGGCGGTAGCCAATCTCGTACTATTACCCCAAATGAAGCATGGAGCCCAACGATTAGGGTTAGCGTTCCAGAGGATGCAGAAGGAAGTGATAGTGGATATTTCATTCTTGAAATGACTCTTGACTCCGACCCCAGTATCTCATTCAATGCAACAATCCCAGTAGAAGTACAACGGACTAGAGGGCTTTCAATTCAAGGAGCAGACGGATTACCCCTCAGTCACGGCCATGGCCGTGTGGGACACGATGCAAGTGCTTGGTTCTTAGTGGAAAATCTAGGCAATGCGGCTGAAACTACCAGTAGTATCACCTGGGATCAAAATACATGGCAAACTTCGCCAAGGATAATTGATGAAAATGGTAATGAAATTAATTTCTTTGACCTTGCACCTGGACAAGTTAGGGAGTTCATCGTCAAAGTTGATGTTTCATCTTCAAAGGCAATACTTGGTGACTCAGTGAATAATCAATTGGAATTATGCATTGGAAATGGCGAGAACACTCTATGTAGACAAATGAACTTCATTTTCACGGCTAATGCCGCATCCCTTTATCCACCACATATTCGGGACGAACCTCAAAATGACAGGTCTTGGCAATTAGAAGTTGGTAAACCTGGTGGTCAAGAATTAACTTGGGACATTGGTGCTGCTGGCCTTCTCAATGATGGATGGCAATGGAGTGCAGAAGGAGATTTCAGTATTAATGCAGGGATTCTGTCCACCAATCTAGGCCCTTCTCCTAGCACTGGTTGGTTGAATCTCAGTATTCCAGGAACAACTCCTCCTGATTTGTACATGGTTAATATTAGCGCTGAAGAAGCACAAAATCATGACCTCAACCTATCGATGAATATTCTTCAAGTACATCGCGCGGACCTTTCTCTAAGCGCTCCATTACCTGAGCCTTGGATGATGAATGTATCTAAGACTCCAAGCGATGAAGGTGAACGATTGATAATCAAACTGTCTAATCCCGGAAATGGTTTGGACTCTTATAGCCTGACTGGAATGGTAGTTGAAGACCAGAATTTCAGTAGTGACCCAGGTGTTATTTTCCTGATTCCAAATCCAACAAGGAATCTCAGTGCCGGCGCTGTTGTTCACGTCCCAATCAACATCAGTCTTCCAGCAAATATGCCTGCAAGAATTCCTATTCACTTACGCTTTAGTATGACATCCAATCTTGATTCTGCAACTATTTCCTCAATCGAAGTTTTCGTATCTGCGCGTCCAGACCACAGATGGAACGTATCTTCGATGGATGGTGTGAGTCAAAGTGCCATGCCCGGAGATGAGGTTTCATTCGCATTTGATGCTACAAATGTTGGGAATAGTGTAGACCACCTATCCTTCACCCCTGCCATCTCATACCTGTATTCGGGAGATGATTCAAGCACATGGAGTTTCTCAGCAACAGAATTGGTAGATATTTCAATTTCTGAAAGTCAAATGATTTGGCTTAACCTAAGTGTTGATGAATCCGCTTGGAATGGCACTGTAGCAGAAATTGAATTGCAATTGATTGCAGAAGACGTGTCCATCCAAACTATTGAACTTCAAGTAATAATTCTCCACCATTCTGAATGGAGTTTCGACCTCTCTAATACGATTTTAGAAATCCCTCCCGCAGGAGCAATGCTCGAAGTTGTAGTAGAGCAAAAGGGAAATGAGCCAACAGAACCGTGGTTTACATTGGTAATGCCTAATTGGGATGTGTCCTACCCCTCGAATTTGAGCAGTGTATCGCCAGGACAATCAACAATCCTCCAAATCAACCTCACCCCTCCTGAGGATGGCCTTGCTGGTCAAGTTAGTCAATTGAGAATAAGGGCACGAGAGGCAGACGGTAGTGGCTTAGGGGAAGTTTTGATTCCCGTTCGTATCGGGGCGATTCATTCTTTGATTTTTGATTCCGCTGAGACTTGGTTTGTCAGCCCAGAAGGTGGTTTGCCTTTGGCTTGGTTAGAAAATGATGGCAATGCGTTAGCCGATGTTGCTATTTCGGTTAGTGGACTTCCGGCTGGTTGGACTGTGGCTGGAAGTAATCATTTGATGTTAGCAGCAGGGGAATCCAAAGGTCTTACAATTGATTTGAAACCTTCCGCAAATTGGGATGGGAGTAGTTTCCTAGCCAAGGTTTCCATTCTCTCTGATTCAGGAATCAGTTTAGAAAAAGATATCCGAGTACAAGCCGCAAATACTTCTTGGCAAAGTAGTCCATACATCAATGGGGTCTCCAGCGACCAAACTGCACTTCGGTTTTATGGCAATGTTAGTTCACTCTCTATTTCTCAAGCAGGCATTGCTGTCACTAAAGATGGAAGTGTATGGTGGTTGACAATTCCTTCATCTTCAACAGACCTAATTGCAAGTGTTGTTAATTCTGGCTCATCTGAAGAGTTGCCCCTACATATTGAGTCATTTCCCCTAAATAATCGAGGTGTGTCATGTATGATTGTTTCTTCAGTTGCTGCTACACTCGGAGAATCAACCCATAATAGTAGTGCTACTTTAGCCACTTGTACTATTCAAAATGGTAGCTCAAGTATGAGCGCTACAATTATTTTATCCACAAAATCAGGTGAAATAATTCACTCATCTACTTTCAATGCACCTATCGATGACTCATTGGTCATCAATATCACTTCATCAAATTGGGAAGCCATTCCAGGTAAGCACAATTTGCAAATTAAACTAGTTGATTCACATGGTAGGACACTCTCAAATGATGAGGAAGACATTTCAATCAGCGCAAGTGGCTGGAATATTGGAGTTTCATACCTAGAGGAATTAGATTCGGGGAGCCTTAGAATTGGTTTGTCCAGAAGCAATGAACAAGTGTTAGAGAACATTGATTGTTGGTTGCAATTGAACACCTCTGAATGGAGTGGGATTTGGTCCATAGATTTAGTTTCATCAGACCACGTTCCAATACTCGACCTAGATAGACCTCCAGTGGATGATGGAGAAAAGGTAGTTGCGACATTATTCTGTGATGCCCCTTATGATGCAGATGATGATCCCTCAGATGATTCTGCATTCATCGTTTTATCAAAAATGGAAACTACTGAAATTATTGAGTCTGGAATACTTTGGAGCAGCGGCATCGCCATCTTGGTATTGGCAGGGCTTTGGTGGGCAGGGCTTCTTCTGCCTTCAACCTCAAAAGGCGATTCCGGTGAAGATGGAGGGGGACCACTCCAAGAAAAGAAAACACCGAATATTGATATTCCTACCCCAATTAATAGCGAAAATATCGACCAAGGATTGTATCTTGAATCAGAAGATGAAGTATCTGTAGTACCAAGCACCGAAGTTAAAGAACAAAATGAGGAAGAAGAGATTCAAGAGGAGGTTTTGGAAGAAGTTCCACAATTAGGAACAGATATTCGAGAACGCATTAAACAATTACGTGCCTCTGCACGAGAAGAAGTTGCAAGCGACAGTGATGGCGACCTTGAGCAGAGAATCGAAGACATGTTTTCACGCAGAGGCGTAGAGTGAAAATTTAATCAAATTCACGAGGTTTTGAAATGATAAGTGGTAATACAAGGGCATTCTATACTTTCGATGCAATCGAAAGTGATATCTTTTCAGAATTAATGTCATCACTTCAAACTAATGATGATGACAACTCATTCTCAGATTTAATCAAAAAAAATGAAGAAGTTTCAATGCGCTTGGATTCAGAAGGTCAGAAAAACATTTCATCTCGAAACGACATATCTTGGGATGATGCAACTTTGCTCTGGGTTTTGTCAAGTATTAGGAAGGCTGACGGGAGTATGGAATCCCTTGACAAAGGTCGGGCACGAGAAAAGTTAGGTAGATACCCAAGTGCTGATGGCTCTCCGCTGACCTATCTTGAAGACTATTTGATTCAAGAAGACGGCTCAAATATACTCTCTCTTTTGACCAAATTACAGGGATGTCTTAGCGAAAAGCATCTTGGACATTCCCGTTTTGAAAATGGCTTTGGAGGCTTGGAGTTGAGGGGTTGGCTATCTGCTGATGAAGTAGCAACTCTTCGCCAAGAATTACAAAAAACCCCTTGGGGGGTTTCATCTCATGAATTATATGACGGAGGCGTTATGGAGGTTGTCAAGCATCTTATGATTATCTTGCGTAGTGCTCACTCAAGCGGTTGGGGGATTGTCTTCCGTAGACATGCTTGAGAGGGTTTAGAATTCCTCGCCTGTCAATCTTTCAAACATCGAGGCGTACAAATCAGCAGTTCTATCAATCATCGATTGAGGTAATGCGGGGATTGGAGGCTCTTCGGAACCTTCACTTCGAGCCTTGGATAATTGAGTATGGTGGCCACTTCCCAAGTAATGATTCCTGACAAATTCTTTAGATAATTGAACTATTTCTCCATTGTCATGTTCCTCTTTGTCCCACCAGCGGTCTTCATCAAGGGTGCCAAAACTATCAACGAGCACAGGAATCCTGTTAGGTCCTAAAGCAAATTCCTTCTTTCCATCAACATGAATCAAACCTCTTTTTCCCGCTTCTCTTTCGATTAATTCATCTACTTTTAGGACGATTTCTTTTATCGCTTCAAATTCTTCAAGACTCAAGTTAGAAATTTGAAGAGCCTCTTCCGTTGTTAACAAGCGGTCAAAGGCTTCAAACTTAGTTGAAACCTCAAGATAGGGTGTTGGAAGTTTTACTCCCTCTTCTAGAACTGTGCCGGCATCAAAGCCAAATTCTTCAGCCCCAACATCACCGCGGGCATACCTTCTCCAGCCTCCACCTGCAAGATAATGCCGGCAGATTACTTCTAAGGGGACAAATACATTTTCCATGTCTGAAGGTATTGCTCCGGCTTCACGAATGACATCGAAGCGCCGCGCTAAGACTCTATCAGGTGCATTCATCTCGATTAGATGAGTCTCACATATTTCTTCATCCTCTACCATTTTCAGCCAATGACAAGAAGCACGATTTAGGCTCTCACCTTTTCGTGGAATCAAACTTGGGATAATCTGATCAAATACCGAAATCTGGTCGGTATACCTGAATTCAATGACATTTGAATCATCAGTAGACCAAACTTGCTTGACCTTTCCGGAGTAGAGTAGTTCTCCCATTGAGTAATTGCTTACGCGAGCCGTCTTTCAACATTGGCGTCAAACTCATTCCTTGCTTCTTTAATTTAGAATGTCTCGATGGGTGCTGATTTGAATGGTCTACAACCGTCATGAAAACCAGTGGATTTGATTCTCCTGGTTTGTTTACTCAACTTTTAAGTCGGTGAACTATCTTGTAATTAGAAAATAAAAACAGAAAATACTTGGATTAAATTAAACCAAGTGCATCTTCAATTCTATTCAATTCCGGACCAGTTGTTTCCTTGGCAGTAAATACACCTGAATCTGAACATGCCATTCCAGAACCGATGAATGGAGAACCTCTGGCAACTGTCCCAACCATAGGTGGAACATCCATTACTTGTTGAATTATTTCAATTTCTTCACTTCGAACGTCAGGGTGAAGAAGGATTCCTTTGTTATTTGCAGCAGCAAGGCTTCCAACAATTGATTGCCCTGCAACTGAAGTACAGCCGATATCGACTTGCATGACATCACCAAGAATAGCCAATCCCTCATCAGGTAAATCAGGACTGGCAAGGACACCATGGTCAGTACAGACTAGAAGATTGCCTGCAGTATTGATTCCGCTTTCCATAACCACAACGTCGCCATAAGATGTCAACTCGTCAATATCTCTTTCAGTGGCTAAATCCGCCACCGCTATACCTTTTGAATTACCAGCAAGAAGGCTGCCGATTAACCTTGAACCCCCGATTAAAATTCCTTTTGTCTCAAGTTCAAGAGTTGATTCTATTGTTTCAACAACATCCTGCTCCAATTCAAGAGGGTGAAAAACGGTATCCCCAACTACAGCTAAGAATACGCCAATTTGGTCAGAGCCAAATACATCCCCTGTGACTATGCCCATAGCGACCCTCAGGCACCTGCGGAAGCATATCCTTCTTGATGATATGGGAACAAATCCTAAGGAATATTATGTGAAGATTCTGATAACTGGTCTATTAGCAATGCAAATGTCATGCACCTTATTTGAAAGCGCCTGCCACCATAAAACGGAATAACTAGATCTGTTCCAGATAATCTTGTTCTCAAGTTAATCAAATCATTCCCAGTAACGTGTTGCACTGGGACTGAAAAAAATACGGGGATAAACCGGTGAAAGAAGAGGGGCACAGTGACTGCCGTTCCCGTGGGCTCTCGCACCACAGTAAAAGGACAGACGCAGGAGGTCTTGACTTCCGGGTTCGGAATGGGACCGGGTAAACACCTCCGCTATGACCGTGCACCCATCTTCTCTCGAATCGGATACGCGACGCGTGTCGCATGTTTTGAGTAATCAAGAGGTAAGTCCTGTTAGACGAAGGATGCTCGTTTCCGGAACGAAGTGAAAAAAAAGATGCTCGGGCGATTAGTGCTGCTGGACTGAACACGTCGGCGAACCTTCGTGCGTACATCCGCAGTCTATCAAACTCGTCTTTTACGAGTGCCCTGAGATGTCTAGTCTTTGGGGTGGCTTCGAGCTTAGATGCTTTCAGCTCTTATCCATTAGGGCGTAGCTACCCAGCATTGCCTTGTCAGACAACTGGTAGACCAGTGGCCCCGAGTCCTCGTTCCTCTCGTACTGAAGGACCCCTTCCATCAGACATCTTACACGCTTCTACCGCCAAGCAACAAACCTGTCTCACGACGGTCTAAACCCATCTCACGATCCCTTTTAATGGGCGAACAACCCCACCCTTGGGTCCTGCTGCAGA
>LWDU01032394.1_pt1 | contig 34425 bp, 51 predicted proteins | sample 727161 | NCBI WGS metagenome assembly LWDU01 (sample SAMN04566230, study PRJNA314399) | hydrothermal vent metagenome | isolation source: deep sea hydrothermal plume seawater | place: Mexico: Gulf of California, Guaymas Basin | collected 2004-07-11 | reverse complement strand
GCAACACTACTCATAGTGAATGGCCTGATCTTCAGTTGGATAGCATTCACCACACCCGAACCGTGTCCTAGGAAGTACCGAGTCACAACGGAGAACGGAGGTTTGCTAGCAAGCCCATCAGACATTCACCGTTACTGTGAACTAGATTACGGAGGAAAATTCGTGTTGAAAGATGAGTATACCGATGAACAAGGGGACGGATGAAGTGAGGAAACGAGAGCACATACACTCTGACTGATATAAAAATCAGGCATCGCTTATCTATCGTCCCCTTCTAATAGAGAGAGGTCGAGTATGAGTAAAAAAACTGGCAAACGAAGAAGTAAAAGAACTAAGAAGCAACCCAAATGTACTCTATGTAACCCCTTCCGATGGATGGGAAACACTAAGGAGAGGCATAGACATTCATATTACAGACAACAAAAACTCCCAGTACAACAGCAAGATAATACAGAAAATGACAGTTGAAAAGGTAGATCCTGAGAAGTGGAAAGGTATAGTCCAAAGGATGAAAGACAAAGAAAGAAAGACTATGACAACAGACAAGAACGTAGAGAACGTGATCTCCCAGCTCCGTACTAGGGAACAGCAAGGTATGATCAAATACGGAGTGAATACTGAACGTACTGACCTCAGCACATTAGAGTGGTTACAACATCTTCAAGAAGAACTGATGGATGCGTCCGTGTATATAGAGAGGTTAAAAAATGACCTCTACTCATTGTCTGTATTGAGTGATAAACCTCATCATTTCGACAACAACATCCAATATCATGGTAAAACAAAAAACTACAAAACACAACCCGAAAATGATTAAAACACGGAACAATTTAGCAACACTCGTCTATACTAAGGCGATAGAAGACCGAGTAAAATCCAAGTATCTAAAACGTATAGACTATCTGGTGAATGCAAACAACGAACTCATGAGAGAGCTAGAAGATTACAATTTCCTATGTGAAAACTGGAAGAAGGATATGCTATGACCGCAGTACTATGGATAGCAATAGTCATGACATGGAACCCTGTCGTATATACAATAGACAAAGAATTCTCATCTGAAATCAGGAGAGAGCAAAATGCTCAATAACTACGGTATACAAGTTCTAGACCATCAAGACAATAAGCCTGACAAAGACTACATGAAAAAACATCGTCCTCCACATCGAGAATATCCAACCAGAATGTACAAGAATAACGGAGGGTGGATGGTCTGGTTAAAATGTGACATAAAAGGACTATAATGGCAATACATAAACACTTAATCATTAGGGCTGAAGTGAACAACCCACCAATGACAGAGAAATATGTTAAATTATGGCTTCGGAAACTAGTAAAAAAAATAGACATGAACATCATCAAGGGTCCGTACGCATCATATGTGTCCAAAGAAGGCAACAGAGGTGTCACCGGTGTAGTGATGATAGAAACATCCCATATAGCAATACATGTGTGGGATGAAACGACACCCGCTCTGGTGCAGTGTGATGTGTATTCGTGTGCCGAATTCTCATCGAATGAGGTGCTAGCGGAGTTCATTCCCATGGATGTAGTTAAGATAGATCATCTGCTACTGGATAGGGACAAGGTTCTCATCGCAAACTCGATAGGAAAAGAACGTGGAATAAAAGCAATTTAAATCGATACCCTCTAGTCGTCTTAGTTTTTCATTTCACGAGCAAAATTTTACGAAAAGACTTGACATTTCTCTAATAGTATGATATAATAAAAAGAAAACGCTTTTTTCTCCCTCACCACACACCCGACCCGACACATCTCGGCACCCCTCGACACATCATCTCTACACACCACCACAGAGTAGCAGAAGTTGCTCTCTACACAGCAAAATTAGGTCTCCACCACACGCGGAAATTCGCTCACCTGGTACGGCACTTTTCTGTTGATTATTTGATTACCGCGCGCCACTTGACAAATGGGAATAGTGTGATATAATAAGGTGTAGTCGGGAGCACAACTACATAGTAATTCGTCACGGGCCGGCAGGAAACATGAATAAACACTTGACAATTCTCCATGCTTATGATATAATGGTAGTAGAAACTGAGAGAAGATTGAATGAACATGTTGAAATAATGACCTATGAAGAATAGGGAGAATGATTCGACTCCCCGCTAATGGTGTCCCACCCTCAAGGGTGACGGCTGATTGGACACAGCGATTGAGATCAGACAGACAGTAGTGAGTGAAGCAGTATTGACTACAGTAGCCGCAAGCTGTCGACCTTCTAGTGGTGAAGAAAGGGGCCTTCGGGTAGCCGCATAAGTTTCCAGAGATTAGTAAGTATAATTAATACTAGGAAGCCAACAACCCTTTGCAAAGGTTTGAGAAACCCTTTGGTGAGTTCTCCCCGCCTTAAGTGGGAGAGTGAGTGAGCCCCCTAAGCTGTAGCATGTTTCATGAGCATCTAGGCAGATAAGGGGCTCCTTTTCCATTAATATATAATTAAGATAATGATATGAAATACAATGACACAACAGCAGACCTTATAGAACAAAAACTTTCGCAGTCGGGCAAAGGCATGCCACACCGATGGGTGCCAGAGCAGGAGGCGAACTTCGACGCGGGGTTCATGCCCACAGAGACACCACCACGGTGGGTGCGAAGAGAACGAATTGACGGGAAACTGTACGAGGTGTTCACCCTATAACACGGTGACGAGGTGCGGCTGCAGCACGGTGAGAGCAGTGAGTGACTAACGACACGACAGACTAAAGGAAAACACGAAAAATGCAGTGTCTGTGTGTATTGTTTGTTTTATGCTGGCTTGCTTATAGCCACATGAGAACTCTCAGACGGCCGTAGCGCCGCACCGCAAAAAAGCAATTCCATTATCGTTTGTTACCAGTTGAAAAAGATGCGTACACTGGAACAAGTGAAATTATCCTTGAGCATAAATGTTGACGGTAGCTCAATTGGTAGAGTATCAGATTGTGATTCTGAATGTTGTGAGTTCGAACCTCATCCGTCAACCCAATAATAATAATAAACACTTGACTTTTATATTACTTTACTGTATAATGGTACCTGTAATAAATGAGAATTAACCTTAAAGAGAATTAGATATGAATACAGAGAGAGAAAAAGTAGAAGCAATGTTGATTGAGAATAGACTGAATGAACTAAAAGATACTGTGAAAACCTTAGAGACTGTTGAGACTACTTTAGATAGCCTCAGAGAAACTAAGTGGGCTCTTGTATCTGAACTTAAAGAACTGGGTCATGACTTCACTACTACATGTGAAGGTATGGATGTAGTATTGTCTGCACCACCTTCTATGAGATTCTAAAGAGAAAAATTGAGAATGTTTAAGGCGGCCGGTTTTTGTTCCGGTTAAAGAAAAATAAACCCTTGACATTAGAATGGCCTGATATCAAGACACCAGCTCTGTCAGGCCAACAACATTAATTATATAACGAAAAGAGAGAAAATATGGTAATGACTACTTCAAATATTATAAGAGAACGAATACCAGACCCGACAAAGGTTACTTTTGACCAGAACAAAGCCACCGCACAACTCCTAGGTAGATATCAACCGTGGCACGCAGGTCATCGTGCTCTCTTTACACGGGCATTTGAACGTGTAGGACAAGTTGCTGTTTTAGTCCGTTCACAAGAAAAGTCTAGTACTAATCCGTACTCATATACAGAGGTGAAAGAGACAATAGAGAAAGATTTAGAACGAAACGGTTATATACCAGATACAGACTTTGTCATAATACAAGTTCCTAACATTACAGATATTACTACTGGTAGAGATGTAGGTTATACAATAACAGCAGAGGTTTTACCAGAACATATAGAGAAGATTTCAGCAACAGATATTCGAAAGAGAAACGGAAGAAAATTATGAAAACAATATTAATCATGGGATTGTCTGGTAGTGGAAAGAGCACTTTATCTGACGCCATAAAAGATGCGTACACTGGAACAGTATATACACTTAATGGTGATGAAGTACGTAAGGCAAACAATGACTGGGATTTTTCAAAAGAAGGTAGAATACGACAAGCAAAGAGAATGGCTAAGATTGTGAAAGAAGGCGGTCCGGGCTGGAAGAATAGATGTATATTACTTGTTGACTTTATCTGTCCGACAGTCGAAACTCGGAGACTCTTCAATGCTGATGTTGTGATATGGTGTGATACAGTAAGGGATTGTCAGTATGAAGATACAAATGAACAATTTCAAAGACCACAGTTTAGTAATGAGAAGATACATTGTTACGTAACCACCAAGAATGCTCAATTTTGGGCTAAACATATAATCGATACTATATTATACAAGAATGGGAAAGATATCAATGAAACACATGACCACTAAGAGAGTATTACTATTTTTACTATTACTAATCAAACTTGCTATATTTCCACATATCGGAATACTGTTTATTGTAGCTGCAGCAAATGCTAGTGAACCTTATAGACTGGAAATTATACATGAAACTCCAAGTAAACTTAATAGAGTAGTTAACAACCCTTCTGTATTTTATCGTTCAGTATGTGGTATGCCAAAGGCTTTAGAGTGGGCACAGGAGAAACATTTCAAAGGTGTGACATGGGAGCCAGTAGCACAGTATCCGGAGATGAGAGATAAAATGACTCGTTCAGGAACGTGTGACAGTAGAGTTGTAGCGTGGAACGAACCTACATTAGACGGAGAGAAACATATTGAAATAGGAACAGGAGAAAATTCGGACCGTATGTGTACTAGAATTAGTGGCTGTGCTATTAATCTCGACGCGGTGACTGAGGAAGAATACTGCCCTACTTGTGTGTGGCGAGAAAATCGTTTAAACTGAAAAAAAACGAAATTGAAAAATAGAAAAGAAAGAGAGACTATATAGTAATATAGACCAAGGGAGAGAATGCTAGCTGACTCAAGATGTGCTGCCGACACGTAACATGTATTGCAACAGTACGCGTTTCAATTTGTTCTACATGAGCAACGGCCCCTTGGTCTACTTTCACGCGCTTACCACAATAATCACATAGAAAGAAAATTAATGGGTTCATCTAAGAACAACCTACAATGGGATGAAAGTAGGTCTCCTCAATGGCGATACTTATTAGGACAGAAAGATCGTAAATATAATAGCAGAAAGAGAGAAAAGGAACATCTTTTCAATGAAGCAGGACAACAAAAACAAGACAAATATACACAAACCAGTCAAAAAGATATGGAAATTGCTGAAATGACTGATTGTTCCTCTAAAAACGACTTAATTAATGCGGAATTGACTACTCAACTGAATAAAATTGATAAAAGCAGGGTGAGGAGAGTTAAAAATAATGACATCAGAAGAATTACACGAATATCTGTTAAAGCTAAAACTGACTAGCGAGAAAACCTTAGCCGAATACAAAAAAACTATCCGGCAAGAACTAGACTCTTACAGGGCTAATCAACCCGAATCATATCTTCTCCATAGGAATTATTACCAGAATCAACAAGGTAGTAATATAGTATTCTACTCTTTTATGGAGGCTGAAAATAAACCCAAGATAGGTGAACACGAATATAAACGCCTGAAGATTTCTTGGAGCTCACTACGAAAACATAATCAGGATATAGAGATTCGTTTCTGTTATTACGGAGATTTGTCGTACACACGGTTTAAACTAGAAAGTGAGCAAGAAAAATGGCAGTCTCTTTGTGATGACTATGGTGTTACAATGTATCCTTTCCATAAGTCTTTTACTGGGAATGAACCTAATGCATGGAGTATCCATAGATGGTATAATCTAGCATTGTGGAAAGATGAAAATCTAAACATTCTTTATCTTGATGCTGACACATACATCAATGGTGACATACAGTTAATTTTTGACAACTATAAAAGAGATCCGATTTATGGTAGAGAAGAAATAGGATTTCGACATGATCCAAATCAAGGAATACGTGGAGAAGATCCACGATATTATTTGGACTTGATTGATGCAAGTATAATGGCTCAGGGAGGAAAAACTGAAGTACATAAGTATTGTCTTGGTGTGATACTATTAAATCACTCTGTACACAAACTTTTTACACCAGAAGTTCTTAGTGGTTATACAGACCTATTGGAACGTATTTATGCACACCAAGTATTTTATCCTATTCCCAATTTCAGGATAATGGATGAGTTTGCTTTATGGGTTTTGTTGAGTAGGTGGAGTATGCGTACCTCTTTATTTGGAGACCAAGATGTTACACAATCCTTTCTAGAGAAGAAGCATGAAACTATTTTTAATCCGATAGTATTACATTACACAACTAAAGATGAAGAGAAATTTGCTGATTGGAAACCAGAGTTTTCCCAATTAAGTAGAAGTCAAGAAGAAAGAGAGGATTCGGTAATATAGATAAATACTAAATAGTTACACAAACATTTAATATCAGATAAGGAGCGAAAATGGCTGTATTAAAAGCATCAACTATTGAAGGTAATTTGGACGTTGGAGATGGAATTGCTGGAGCAATAACTTGTAATGGAGCAATGTCTACCAAAGGAGACTTAATTGTTGGTGACGGAGTGACGGCGGCACTAAAAGCTAATGGGGACTTTGCGACATCAGGAGCATTAACTATTGCAGGCGGAAACCCATCACAATATCGAATCTGTAGACAACAATCTATAACATCAGGATTAGTCGAATGGATCGATTTTGCTGTATATGACACCAACGGCACAACCCGTTTATTTTAGTAGCGAGATAAATTAATGGCAGAACGACATCCCTTTTATTTTAATGGTAGTTCGACCTCATTTAGTTTACGTAAAATGACGGACACCAATTTAGCATCGTTGAGATATCAACTACGAGTAGCTTATGCTGCCGTTTTAAATGCCAATGGAAACGGAAGATTATATACTGGCGGTACGAACAATGTAGGACAAGCGATTGATACAGAGCGAACACAAGGGTTTGCACAACAGGCGCGAAACAACTCCGGAGCAGCAGATTGGCCGGCTTGGCCTAGCACAGGAACTATGACACGTTCTACCATTACCTTTACCCAAACTAGAAGTAATGCTACATTTCCTTCTGCTGCTCAATTACGTGATTACGGTTGGTTGTATTGGCAAGGATTGACAACATCTTTCAATTTTAGAGTGATTTCAGCAGAACAAGATTTCGTTGATACTATTCTAACAGATACTATAGCAGAAGCATATAACGGTGATGAAGTAGGAACGTATAGAGTATCTACAGGAACGCCTGCTGGTGGAACATGGACAAATAAAGGTGCAGTATTTACTAATAAAATCTATAGTAATAATTCACAGACTACTTGGAATTTATATCTTAAATTATCACATACAGATCCAGGCGGAGAACTACCCGTGGGATATAATGGTGGATTTAAAAAACGTACTACAACTTCAGGTAGTAGTTTAGTTCAAACACTTCTTCTCCCTATGTTACATCGGAGAGTTGCTAACAACGGCGCTCTAAATTACAGTATTAATGGTATTGGAACCGGCCGTGGAACCATGATTGATACACGTTATAGTAGTGATACAACTTCTCAAGCTTTTAACAATCCGTGGTATCAAAGATGGCGCACTCCTTCTGGAGGTCAATCAAACAATACAACTTATGAACTAAGAGTTAAAACTTAAGAGAATTCAATTATTATATATAAAGGTGTTAACCTGAAAAAGAAAGAGCAAAAAAATGGCAAAATCAAATGAAAATAAGACCTTCCCTCGAGGAATCCTTTCCGCGCTCTTTTTAGACCCTGAGGCAACTGCAATAGTAATAACTCATTACAACGAACAGGAAGAACCATTAACCGATGTTTGTCAAGTAGATCCAGAAAGTCCTATGTATCAGGACTTAATAAAACTTACTACACTTGAAGCAATAGAAGAAGACACAATAGAAAATACTAAAGTTGAAGTAGCTCAATGGCAGAAATTTGAGGCATGGGAAAAAGGTGTAGCTGATAGTCTTGAACCTACTATATCTACTGCTACTGAATCTACTATAGAACAACTCGATGTAAAATGGAATTTGAAAAATTTACTAAAAAACATAACAGAAGATTTTACCAAAGAAGACTTATTCGCTTTAAAGTTAGATGTTTTTGCTACTGAAGCTGTAACTAATAATGATGACAAAGTAAAACGTTCTGCTATTAGAAAAGCTACAACCCCTTTAGAAATATTAGTATGTTATAATGATATGTTATGAGAAAAATATTAATAACCGGGCACGAAGGTTATATTGGCACAAATCTTTGGCAGTATTTTAAAAATGATCCCGATTATCAACTGAATGGCATAGACATTAATTGTAACTTATGTGATTTTGAAATGGCTAGCCTCCCCGATGTTGACTATGTTATACATCTCGCCGCACATACAGGTGTACGGGATAGTCTAGAAAACCCTCATGAATATTTCAATAATAATATTATTAGTACCAAACTAATATTTGATCATTATACTCTCACTAATACAAAAATATTATTTGCTTCAACCTCCGCTGTTAAAGAATTAAAAAGTCCATATGCAATGTCGAAATATGCTTGTGAATTAATAGCTCCTTGGAATTGTGTTATCATGAGATTTTTTACGGTGTATGGTGGAATAAACTATCGTAAAAATATGTTATATGGTTTAGCAAAAGACAATAAGTTGGAATATCTTACAGACCAGAGTAGAGATTATACGCATATAGATGATGTGTGCCGTGCTATTAAATTAATTATGGAAGATGGGAAATGTAAAGAAATTTATGAGGTAGGAAACGGCACCCCTATACATAATCGCGACTTCTTAAAAGAAATTGGATATACTAAAAAATTACCTGTAAAGGAAGTAATAGGAGAATCTATTAGTACATGTGCCGATAATACAACGTTGAAAAGTCTAGGATGGCAATAAAAAAATATAATGTAATTGTAACACAACGTACTGAAGAAGAATGTGTTTTTTCTTATAACATAATACCCTCACCCATAACAGAACTTTGGGAAAAGGTTGTACTATCCTCTATTGAAAATAATTTAGAATTGAGGCCTTTTAGTCATATTAAATGTGATTCACCCCAAGAAACTTTAGATAAAATAAATTTTCATATAGACCGCCTACCCTTTGAAATTATTACATCAAACATACCAGAAAAAATTGAGGATCTAACATATAAATTTCTAAACGAACTACATCAAACCTTTCACCATTATATGGGTAATTATTTTGGTGAGAAATATAAGGAATGGCAATGGAATTTAATGACGAAAAAACACAAACGACATATACAATCATTAAATGATTTAGTTCATGAATTGGAATACTTCGATAAAAAAGAAGCTGAGTTCAACATAATAAAAATAATCTGGGATATTGATGATCCATATACTCAACCAATTTCCGATGATCTTTATCCCTATTGGAATTATAGCTGGGGTGAAATAGGAGATTTACGATTAGGTTATGCTACATTTGGAAAATCATTATTTGATTGTTTTCTGAGTAATGATATAGATGTAATAAAATCTAAAATGGTGAGGCCGCAAATTGATATCCATTCAGAAGCATATTTAATATTCATTAAGCACCCAAGTGATATTCGAGAACATCATAAAATGAGTATAGAAGACTACAAAAAATATAAAGAGTTTCCACAATATGTACAATGGTGTGATGATAATAATGTGTCAGACTATGGGTATGATCCTCTTGAACCAAAGCATAAGTATATAGGTAGACCATTATTAGGAAAACTTAATAAAGAAATTAGTCTAGATTTAGTTAAAGATAAAATCTGTGGATACTCAAATCTTAGGGTGGAAATAGAGTAAGGTATGATATGAGTTATGAAAAATATTCTCAAGGATTTAAACTATTTAATATATTGACAACATACGGTGATCGATGGAAATTAGATATTAAACATAAACCAAATATTGTTTTAGATAAATTAAAACAATTTGATGATGATTGGCAACAATATAATCCTAGAAAAGTTATACCTAGATTGGGATTAAGTGTAACAAATTTAGATGGTGTTTTGGGTCCTGGTCCCGATTTAGATAGCCTATATGAATTAAAACATGGCTATGATAAACCATATAACGAAAATGATTTTACTGTACCTACACCTGTTTATGATATTGTATCTCATTATTGTGATCCTTTTAAAGAGTGGTTATCTAGAACCCATATTTTAAAATTACCTGCAGGAGGATATTTTCCCGATCATATTGATAATAGAGGCCCAGCTATAGATAGTTTTAGACTACTTGTTCCATTACAAGCGTGTAATTCTAATGAAGGTGGATATTTTATACATAAAAATAGAATAGTAAATTGGGAACAAGGTACTATGTATTTTGTTAATACATGTAAACGACATGCCGCCTTTAATACAAATGAAATTTTAGATCACATAGTTTTAATACTGAATGTTAAACTAACATGGGAATCAGTAAGAGTAGCAACTAAATTATTAATACCATGAATTTAATTAAAAAAGAATTAAATTTATCCGGAATAAATTTAAAAATATATGAAGGTCCTATAGGTATAAGTTGCAGCGGCGGAGCTGATAGTTCTTTACTTTTATACTTTTTAATGAAATATTCTAATGATAAAATCTATATTTTATCTACTGGAAATAAAGCAAAACAATTTAAAAATGTTACAATAATTAATAATGTTATTCAAAAATGTATCGAATTAACCGGAAATATGAATATAGAACATCATAGTACATTTTGTGACTATCAAACATTAAGTAATATATTTGATAAATTAGATTATTATAGAAAAAATAAATTAATAAATATTTTCTATACAGGAATTACTGCTAATCCACCAAAATTTATTACTGATACATTTATAGAAGAAGTTTCAGAAGTAGACAGAAATCCTACTATTATGAAAGCCGTTTTACGTAATAATAATAAAACATATACACCTTGGATTAATATAGATAAAAAGAAACTAGCCCAAATATATAAAGAATATAATTTAATAGATAGTTTATTTGTACACACTAGATCATGTGAATGGGAAACACAAAATGTTAAAGACCCAAAATTAGGACATTGTGGTATATGTTGGTGGTGTCAGGAAAGAGCATGGGGATTTTCAATATAAAACCAATCACTAATCAACTACATAGCAAACTCCAAATATTTTGTGACAAATGTAAGGCCTTAGGATATACAAATAATTCTTCCTTTAAGTCAATGAAATTAGAATGGTGTAAGGATTGGGGTGAATACTATTGTGCTATTAGTAATGATAATATTGTTGCTGTTGGGGGTTGTCACCCTTTACCAGAAATAGATAAAGATGCATGGAGAATTAATTTTAGGGGATGTGAATTACCGAAAATAAGTCCCTATAAAGGATTGAATAAAGGTAACTGGAATACAATAACTTGGAGAGATTTTATTCCAGTTTATATAGATTATTGTCATACAGATAATTTGTATATAACTACAAATATTTCTAATGAACATAGTGGAAAGGCATTACGAAATCATAAATTAATGGGTTTATTAGCAAAACAAGGAATACTTGATAAAGTATGTGATACTATATTATATCATACAGAACAAACTATATGGAAATTAAATGTACAAGAATATGTTAAGCGAAGGAGTTTATGTGAAAAGTAGTGGTACGACAGGGCCTCAAAAACATATATTCAGAACTCCAGAAAATCTAAAAGCATGTAATAAGATTGCAATAGAAAGTCAAAAAATATCAAAGAAGTCTAAAATCTATACCGTATGTAAAATGGAACATGCAGGAGGATTATTAGCACAAACATTACCGGCAATTAGTATTGGGGCCGAGGTAACTGTTGAACAATTTAATGCATATAGGTTTTCTAAAGAAATAAACAAATACACTCATACTCATCTTACACCCAGTCACGCAAAGGCTATTATTAAAACAAAAGGGTTTAAGAATTTAAACCTAAATGGAATATGGATCACTTGTGGGTCCGATCCAGTTGAATGGTATATTATAGAATCATTTGTAGGTAAGGGAGCAGCATTTATGGTAAATTGGGGTATGAGTGAAATAGGACCCCTGACAATCAATAAGGTATTTTACAATTCAGATCAAATACAAGAAGTTAAACGACAAGAAACTATACTGGGTGATACGTATTATTGTGATTGGAAAATTAAAGATAATAAATTGTTTGTAAAAGGTGATACATGCATTTATGATGATTGGTATAATACAAATGATTTAGTTTATTTAATTGAATCATACTATAATAATAATAGAATGTATTATGATGGTAGACTTATTTGAACATGATAAATTTTTATTCATAGCATTTAGGCAGGGTGCTAGGGGACATAGTCTTGGTAGACATCTTGCTTCTTCTGAGAGTAATGTGTATTGGTATTCATGTAAAGAAAATGGCATGGTTCCTCATGATATATCGATCAATAAAGAATCACTATCACGGAGAATTATTTCACCAAATCATTTTGATAGAATTGTAAATGGTAAAGTATTACCACCATTATTTAATGTAATTGAACCTTATTATAATGATATAGAAGAATATTATCCATTATTTAAAAAGTTGTTTATTGAACGGGGTGGATTAGAAATAATGGACAATGGCCAATATATAATGTATCCTGTACATGTAACAAAATCTAAAATAAAAGCAAAATTTCCTAATGCTAGGATAGAAGAAATAATACCAAACAATATAGATGAAGTAGTAGAACACTATTTAAATACTGTTGCAAAGTTTCCAGCATATTTAAAATTAGCTGATTTCCGCCCTGACTATCTTACTCCTCATGCTAAAAAGTTAGAAGAAAATAAGAACGCAACAATACGGGATTTATTTAATGGTACAGACGAACAATATAAAAAACATGTATATGATACTCTATAAAGCATCTAGTGGAGATAAGAGAAAATGAATGATATATTTGTTAAATTACCGCATTTAAATTTAACAGAACAACAACAAAACGAACTATTCAATATTCAAGAATCATTAGATTATACAGAGTTTATTGCACTAGATAAAACCCATGACGGTAATTATCTTGCTAAAGATCCTAATTTACCTAACTGGATAAATGAAAAATTTAGAAATATATTAAAACATTCTAAACATATTATATTCTTAAAAAACAAAGGAACAATAATACATGTAGATTTAAATAGAAAATGTAGTTTAACCATTCCTTTAAGTAATAGTAACATACCAACTAACTTTTACCTAGATGAATACGTTATAGCAAAATTATATCATGATGGAAATACATATCTTCAGAATAACGAAGTTACACATTCAGTTGATTGGGGTGAAGAATGGAGATATTTTCTTCAAATAAGTTTTAAACACACATATAAAAAAATATATAGAACATTATGGCAGAAGAAATAATATTACCAGACGGACCGGTGGGTGTGTTTTTAAGTGGTGGTAGCGATAGCGCAATACTGTTTTGGCTGTTGGCATCACAAGGACGACACGACATTGTATTGCTTACAGCATGCAGTGAAGATAAGAAATATAATATAGATCCAGCAATGGATGTCATTAAATGGGTCCGAGATTATACAGATGTCAAGGTATTAGAACATAAAATAGTGATAGCACCTACGCAAGAATCTAGACGGGAATACAGAGACAAAGCTACAGATGAGTTGTCAGCAAAGTGGAATTTAAGTTGTTGGGCAAGTGGTATAACACGTAACCCTGATGAAATATTAAAACACCATGAACAAAGAAAGCCGGACAGAGACAGAGTGATGGCTAGAGTAATACATGATCGTTTCTATCGTCCGTTTTATGCTATTAATAAAAGTCATTTAGCATTGCTGTATGAAAAATATGAAATAAATAAACTGCATAATCTAACAGTAAGTTGTGAAGTTAGTTACCCACCGTGTGGAGACTGTTGGTGGTGTGCGGAACGTGAATGGGCATTTGGTAATTATGTATAAAGGTTAAAATGGATGATAGCAAACTAATTTTTTGGACTGGAGCGCCTGGGTCAAAATGGTCGGCCACAGCATGGTGTCTATCGAAAACAAAAAAGATTGATATAGATACTAGTGATCAAGCAGAACATAGATGTTATGTTGTTGATGATGAACGGTGGCCGGGTGTCAGACATGTTGGTTCTTATTTTGGGCCGGGATTTGAATTTGGTCAGAAATTTCACGAAATCAATACATTAACTAAAAAAGAAATAAAAGAAGAAATTAATAAAGCATTTGACAGACAACATCCTGAAAAATATAAAATAGTTAGATGTCATCAATTTATTCATAATTTAGATTGGATACGTGATAATTTCCCAGAAAGTAAAATAGTAATTGTCTGGAGAAAACCGGAAGCATCATGGAATGGATGGATAACAGCGGGAGGGTTTGACATAACCCATCCTAATTACAGAGAATATTATAAAGATGAACAAACTGCAAAGACTCTAATTTATGAAGAAGCATATCTAGGATCTAAATGGATGTTTGATAATGATATGGATATTCATATTGCATGTAAGAGTCATTACAAAAACTATTGGGATATTTCTTTTACAGATAGTACACTAAACCATGTAAGACAAATTGAAGGATGGTTTAAGACATGGGATAACCCTTATGCAAAAATAAAATATGATGTATTAATAGGATATTACAATTTCTAATGAAAGCATTTGTAATAATTAAAGATGATTGTGGATGTGATATAGCTCTAAACTATACACAATTAAATTTCGACTACTGTATGGCAGGTCGAATTAATAAACCTGAATTTGAATTTTTTATAACACATGATGTAAAGTTAATAAACATATACAGATATGAATATGTAATCGTAGTTGATAGCGGTACAATTTTACCTTACACATATTATGAAGAACAACTACATGATAAAATCAAGGACAGTAATGCTGAATATATTGATATTGTACCACATATTACAATAATCAAACCAGGCGGAAAAGGTAGAGAAGAATTAATACCAAATTGGATAATACCTTTTATTGACTCCTCATCACATGAAGGTGTTACTAACCTGTTACTAAAAAATAGTAATACATGTTACATTATGCACAATGAAATACCTATAGTTAAATGTGCTACAGATAAAGATATAGAATGGGCTATGACCTTGAGTAGTGGATTTTATATTAATTATATTCTTTATAATAATGGATTCAAAGAAAATGCAGATATACACCATATTGATATTAGTAAACCAAGTTTACATATTAGAAAATATACTATAAAAAATTGGGATGGCAAAGATTTTTATTTGTGGTTTGATCACCTACATAATAAATTTCCTATGTTAAAACTATTTTCAAAATCAATTTCAAAACAATGTGTAAAACATATGGAACAAACCTTTAATACAAATTGGTTAGATCATTGGAAAAAATATCAACAATGTAATCATCACTACCATTATTGTAATCTCAATGATAATAATTCATTAATAAATATTTTAGATAAGTACAATCCAAGTAAAAAGGTATCTACCTTTTGGTGGAACGGTGCTCTTAAAAGATTGCCTGGAAATATTTTAAAAACCTCAGAACAAAGTTTTCAATCTGTAAAAAAGTTCCTAGAAACATTAAATAGTTATAATTCAAATATGATTATATATGGTAGCGATCATTGTGTCAATGAGTATAATGGTATAACAGTAAAAGAAGCAATCGAAAAAACGATATATAATAGTAGAAGTATATTATGGACAGAAATCCACTAGATACATACTTCAAAGGTGATATATGGGAACCTACTCCAATAGAAGAATGGAAATACTCTGGATTAGAATTGATAAATAGAATAGAACCACATGAATATGTGATTGATGTTGGTTGTGGATATAATATATTTAAAAATAAAATACCTAATCTGCTAGGAATAGATCCACAAAATGATGAAGCAGATATAAAAATTAGTATAGAAGAATTTGAACCTGACAACAAATTTGATGTTGCTCTATGTCTCGGTTCAATAAATTTTGGTGATGACCATGTGATAACACAACAAATCTCCAAAATAGTAAGTATATTAAAAGACACCAGTAGAATTTACTGGAGATGTAATCCCGACTCAAGGGATCATGACAATAGTATGTGTGCTGAAATACCATTCTTTCCATGGAGTGAAGAATGGATGGAACACTTTGCTAAATTATTTAACTATGAAATTAATTTCATGAAATATGAACCTAATAAAGTAAGACTTTATTGTGAATGGAAAAGGACATAATGGAACCACTCTTTGAATCAAGTACAGGAATAGCTATTTTAGGAATTTACGGAATATTTGCATTAGTAATGACCTATTATTATTCAAGAGGATATGATGACAATAAAACATCATTCCTTGTAGCACGCCGAGAATTGAACACATTTCAAGGATCGTTAAGTGTAGCCGCAGCGTGGCTATGGGCTCCCGGACTCTTTATCAGTTCCCAACAAGCATACGTTAATGGACTTGTTGGACTGTTTTGGTTTTGTCTTGGGAATTTTCTTACACTCGGTGCATTTGCATATTTTGCTAAAAAGATACGTGAAGAAGCACCTGAAGGATTTACATTTTCGGGATATCTACGTGAACGATTTAGTCCTAGACTACAATGGTTATTTGTAGTTGAAATGATGATACTCGCTACATGTGCATTTGCAATCAATCTGTTAGCAGGATCAAAAACAGTTGAAATACTAACAGGAATTGATTATACTCTTGCTACATTTTTAATGACCGGTGTTGCCATTCTATATTCTTTTCGTACAGGACTTAAAGCTACTGTAGTAACAGAAATAATTAAAATTATTGTAGTTTGGATTGGTGTAGCAATATTAGTCCCGTGGGTTATAGTAGAAGCTGGTGGATGGAGTGTAGTGGAATTAGGATTGGGTGGTCGTACAGGATTGGGAGCATCTATATTTGGAACACCGTTTTCTTGGGGCATATTTACTGGATTCGGGGCAGCAGCATTCTTAGGTCACATGGGAGGACCTTGGGGTGATAACAGTTTTTATCAACGCGCATTTAGTATCAAAAAAGATAGTATCATACCATCCTACATCACAGCAAGTTTTGTTTTTATATTCGTACCTATTATGATGGGTCTATTGGGATTTGTTGCAGCAGGATCTGGTTTAGAGATTGATAATGTTGGTGTAACCAACGCAATTACTATAGCAACATTTTTACCACCTTTTGCAACCATTATATTTGTCTTCATAGTATTTGCAGGATTAGTTGCTATACTCGATTCACAATTTGCATCTGTAGCCAATATGACAGGGCATGATCTGTACAATAAGTTTAAAATTGGCAATGAAATCAAAATGGCTAGAGTTGGTATGATCATACTAGCAATTGCGGGCATACTTATTGCAAATATTCCCGGTATGCAATTAGTATGGTTGTTCTTATTTTTTGCTGTACTAAGGGCAGCTGTATGGTTACCTAGTATGATATCATTACTTAAACCAAATCTTGTTACAGAAGCAGGAATGTTTTGGGGTATTATTATTGCCGCAGTGCCCGGTGAAACACTATTTGTCTGGGGTAAAATATTTGGAGGTGGATCATATATGGTATTCACTGGTACATTAATTGCAATATTGGGTGCACCAATTTTAACATTAATTATATCGGCTTATGAGCAAAATATTAATAGTAGTAGGACCTCAAGGATCCGGTAATCACGTATGGGCTAAAATATTTGGATTACATCCTGCCGTATATGGTTGGGAAAAATTACAATCTCAATACTGGGAAGCTCATCATTATGAACCGTTTGCTAAAGCATGGGATGATCCATCTACATTACAATTTCCTAAAAGTCATACTCACTATGTAACATCTTGTTCAATACCGTATGTACATAAAGGAGGACATAGGATACCACCTATATTAGAGTTTTGTGGAGAAGTAGAAAAACATAATGTAGAACCTGTAATAGTAGTATTATCTAGGGATAAGGACATACTAAAATCTCAACAAAAACGTGTTAGAGGTCAGGTCACTATCAACGATACTTATGAAATAATAGAACAGCTGAATAAGCACTATCGTTTACACTTTTTGAGTTATGAATGTTTACATCTATGGGGTAAACAGTACCTTAAAGATGTATCAATTAATTTATCTTGGCCTATTCACTGGTCGAGTCCGAAAATAGATGAAATATTAAAAATAAATACTAATTTAAAATATATCAATGATATTGTTCCACAAGAATTAGATAAAGTAGTAAGTGCAACTTATAAAGATTATAAAGTATAAGAAAGTTCTACTTTTTTAGTCCAATCATTAATTTCTTCTGTATATGAAACAGGATTATTATCGTTATCGGCTAACTCATTTGTCCTAGGAGATGCCGTTTTTTCTTCCCATTTAGCATCACTCCAAACACGGGTTAATATACAACCATTTTTATCTTCAGTTAAGCTACTAGTCATTATCAAATCTCCTGAAGCCTCCGCGTCTTGAACCAACGTCTTATTTTGATTCTTGTCCGTTGGATTATCTAATAAGAACGAGTCTATAGCTTCGTCCACGGTAGAAAATTTGACCGGTACCGGTTTTGTTATTGTTATAATTTGTGAAACTGACATATTTTCCTTTCTCTTTAATATTATTCTAATAAATATTTATATAACTCCTAAAGAAATGAATATGAAAACTGTAATCTACAAAAGAATAATTCAAACAATTTACAGCAAAACTAAAGATAAACAAATCCTTGATATCATACATTCAACAAATGATGATCATATCAAATGTAAAGAGTGGTTAGCTTCAGAATTACTGAATATCTACTACAAAATTTATTTTAAAGATCCAAAAATTCTTGTTGGAGGTGGTTGGACAGGATTAATGGCACATCTTCTTGATGAAACTTTTACAAATGCTAGTTCAATCCTTTCCGTAGACCTACTACAACATCACAAGGATGTTGGAACACAAATTTTCCCTTATATAAAATTTGATACAACTAATGTGTTTGAATACTCTCTACAAGATTTTGATATTTTTGTATCTACTGCTGTAGAACATTTTAATCGTGAAGAACTTCAATTTTTTCTACAAGACAAACCTGTAGAAGTGATCTGTGCATTGCAATCCAATAATTGGTACGATATAGAAGACCATACAAATTGTTCAGATACCTTGGAAGATTTTATAGAATATTTACCTCTGAAAAAAATAATCTATTCCGGTTCAAAAAGGATGATGGATACATATGACCGATTTATGGTAATAGGGAAATAGTGTATAATACAATAAAAGAATTACATATAGAACTAACAGATAAATGTAATGCCCGTTGTCCTCAATGCATTCGAACAAATATTGAAACGGGAAAACCTCACAAATGGATTCTCAAAAAAGAACTGTCACTAGAAGATATAAAAACTATTCTCACATTAGAAGATTTAGCTGAACTAGAACATATTAACTTTTGTGGTAATTATGGTGATCCTTTATTGGCCACAGATATAATAGAAATTTGTAGTTACATACTAGAAAATTCAAAGGCCTATTTAGAAATACATACCAATGGTTCAATACACAATGAAGATTGGTGGTGGAAATTATGTACAAAACTACACAATCATAATAAAAAACTTAAATTTTATTTTGGTATAGATGGTGTCAATCAAGAACAACATAATAGATATAGGGTAGGAACAAATTTTAATAAAATTATAGATAATGCCACCATGTGTATAAATGCAGGATTTGAAACTGTTTGGGATTTTTTAGTATTTAAACATAATGAGAATGATATTGAAACAGCAAAAAATATGGCAGATGAATTAGGTTTTAATAAAATTAATATAATATCCACAGAAAGATTTTGGGAAGGTGACAGTTTTGAATATGCATATCAAGGGGGTAAAGGAGTCCTTGAACGATCTACCCTTGAGCCGAATAAAAAACAATTAATGAATATAAAAACATATTCAGAAAAAAACGGCATTAATTGTTTTGCAAAAGCTAAACAAGAAGCATTCATCGATTGTTTAGGTTACATAACACCTTGTTGTTATTTAGGAATATATCTCTATGCAACATTAGTAAATCGTCCTCTAAATTGGCCCAGTCAAGAAGAAGTTTCTTTTATGTTTAATGATATGAATTTAAATAGATTACGAGGAAAATTATCAACAGTAGTAAAAGATCCTTGGTTTACTCAATTACTAAAAATGCATGCAGACCTTAAGCCAGAAAGATGTTATATGGTATGTGGAGCACAGATTAATAAAAAGGAATATACATGAGCTTTAAAGAAGACATAGGTAAAAAATGGTTATGTCCATTACCTTTTATGCACACTACTATGCGTCAAGGAGGTGTGTATGGTGTATGTTGTGAAGCTTGGAAAACGAATATTAAAATTGATGAAGTATCACCTATAGAATTTTTTAATAGTGAACATAGTCAAAACTTAAGAAAAGCATTTTTAACAGATCAACCACAAAACGAACCAATAGTACAAGATGTCTGTCGAAAATGCATCGATGCTGAAGAATCTTTTGGATATTCTAAAAGAACAAGAGATAGTGTGGAATTGAGATTAGCTAATTACAAATACTTAGAAAAAAATTATAGTATAGCACAAAAGGATATTAATCACCATATTGAACCATATATGGATTTTATAAAAATTGAATGTGGAAATACCTGCAATCTAAAATGTGTAATGTGTGTTCCTTCTGCTTCTTCATTAATTGGTGGTTATGTTTACGATCCAGATTTTACAGATGAAGTTTATAAAGATTTAGATAAAATTTTAAAAAATTGCACCGTGCTTCAATTTGCTGGAGGTGAACCCCTTTTATTAAAAAATTCTTGTCTTAAAGTTATACAATGGTGTATTGATATGGGCCATTCACATTTAGAAATACATTTTAATACAAATGGTACTATACCAGTATCAAAATTTGAAAAATATTTACCACACTTCAGAAAAGTATATTTAAATGTTTCTATAGATGCTCACGGTAAAAGAGATGAATATATCAGATGGAACACTAAGTGGGAAAAAAAGGATAAAAATCTACATGATTATCTTTTATTGCAAAAAGATTATGGGAAGGATAAATTTTTTGTCTGGTTAAATCCAACCATACAAAGTTTGAATATCGGTTATCTAGATGAACTATATGATTATGGTCAACAAGTAGGTGCAAAAATTGATCCAAAAAATATAATATGGAGTCCCGTACAACATAATGCCCAACACTTACCCATAAAAATTAAAAAACATTATATAGAAAAACTTAAACAATATGATCTTCCTACTGTAGAAGGAGTTTTACAATCAGTAGAAGGTGATCATAAAATATTTTTAAGCTTACTTAATGATATGAAAATCATGGATCAAAAAAGACAAATAAAGTTTTTATCTTTATGGCCAGAATTTGAGGAATACTGTTGAACATAATATGTCTTAAATGGGGCACAAAATACAATCATATATTTGTAAATAAATTATACAATATGTGTTTACGACACTTTAAAAATTTTGATTTTCATTGTATAACTGAAGACCCTAAAAACATTAATAAAAACATAAACATCATCCCATTGCCAAATGATAACCTTGAAAAATGGTGGTGGAAAATGTGGCTATTTAATGAAGAATGGTTGAAACTGGACGATAGCGTTTTCTTTGATTTAGATATTATTATTCAAGATAACTTTAATATAGAATACAATAAAAATATTAAACTTTTATATACTGATTGGATAGATTGTGCACAAATGAGACAAGATGTCCTATGCAAACACTATCAATATTGTGATATAAATTCCTCCATAATATCATGGAATAAGAATACTGAACGACATCATATATGGGAAGATTTTCAAAAGAATAAAGAAATGATAATATTTTTATTTCATGGAATTGATAATTATATAAACTATAGACACAAGAAAAGTTATTCTTTATATGATAATATAGCATATTCCTATTCTAGTAATGATCAACATAGGGGAGACCGTCCTCTAATATTATTTGATTATATTCAAAACAAACAAGATACTTTAATGCACGTAGATTGGGTGAAAAAATTATGGAATTAAATCCTGAAACTTTCTCAATGAAAGATCAAATATTTCCTGTATGGGAATGGAGTCATGCATTAGAAGCTATTGTATATAATAAGCAATGGCGATATCGTGATTTCGCATTAGCTAATACTGAACGACAATATAGACACAAATGTAATCTAATTGAAAATCTTAGTCTCTGTGCGGATCCAGATAAAGAAATGACATTCTGGATTTTGGGTAGTTGGTATGGTCATATAATGATACCGTTGATTATGCATTATTTCCCTAAAGTAAAACATATAGTAGCGTTTGATTTTGATAACGAAGTTCATGAAATTTGTTGGGCATTTAATCAGAGACATAATCATTTATTGGTTAGGGAGCTCTGTGATGTTAATTTTAATTTGTTATTTGGAGGATCAGAATATTGGGAAAAAGAATATCCCGCTGATGTAATAATAAACACTGCTTGCGAGCACATGTATTACATGAAGCATTTAAAATTAAAAATAACTAATCCTGTTCTTGGCTACCAAATAAACAATTACGATCTAGAAGATTCTCATGTTAATTGCTGTGATAACATTGAAGAATTTAAAGAACAATCTGGAATGAATAGAGTACTCTATAAAAGTATTGATCCATATGCACGTAGTTACAATAATTATGGAGATAAAAATAACGAAAAATATAAAACACTTTCCCTTATTGGATATCAAAAATGATTAATGTAATATGTTCATTATGGGGAACAAAATATACAACAAACTATGTAAACAGACTATACAATAGTGTAAAAAGAAATCTGCATAAAAATTTTACTTTCTTTTGTCAAACTGATATTACAGATGGATTAAATTCTAAAATTGAAATTATACCATTTTTAACTGACCTTCCAAATTCTACTCCAGAAGAAATGTGGAACTCTGAAGATTTTCGATTCAATAAACCTAGACTATGGGATAGACCAAAATTAAATTATTGGAAACCGAATGGTTGGAATCTAACGGGATTAAAACTTGCTTTAGATATAGACCTTATTATACAAAAAGACATGGGTCCAATGCTTGATTTATATCAAGGAAAACCATTAACTGCTAGGTCATGGTGGCATAACATGGATGAAGAAAAAAAACCTGCTTGGGCTAAACGTTACGGTGCAAGAAATAATGGAGGAATTTATTTATGGGAAGACTGTGAATCTACTAAAGCAATTTGGGAAGATTTAAATAGTAGAGCTGAAATGATTTATTTTTTGTTTTATGGAGGAAGTGATAATTATATTAGTAACAGACATCTTAATTCTTTTGATTTTGTTCCATCAGAATATTACTATAGTTTTAATCGCGGGTGTCATTGGCCGGACGATGTAGAATATCATATACATAGACCCGAAAAAATAATATGTGTTTTTAATTGTGATAAAAATTATGATCACCACATAGAATTACATGAGGCGGCTGAACAACATAATTGGATTAAACAATATTGGAAATGAAACTTTTTTGTAATCTGCCATTTGAAAGAATTTCTATAGATGACAATGGAAATGTTTGGCCTGCATGTTGTCCTGACTGGGTTGAATTTCCTTTTGGTAATATTTTTAAGGATAGTTGGAAGGAAATATGGTCTGGTAAAGCTGTTACAAAATTCCGTGATTCGTGTTATAATGGCACATTAAGATATTGTGATTGGGACTGGTGTCCATATATTGGAGATTGCCTATCTGGTGTTTTTTCTAATCATGTTACACCTCTTGTTGAAAATATACAAAGTCGCTATATTAAGAAACCATTTAAATTAAATCACATCAACTTAAATTATGATGAAACGTGTAATTTAAAATGTCCTACTTGTCGGCATAATTTCTTTCATGCAAAAGGGAAGGAACTTACAAAAATACAGCACCTACATAAGTATGTAGAAGAGCATATTTTACCTGAAGTAGAATCAATTGCATTAACTGGGGTGGGTGATCCTTTTCAAAGTCAAGTCTTTCGAAAATTCTTATTTGAATTCAATTCTCAAAAATATCCGAATATTAAACGTATACATTTTCATACTAATGGCCAGTTACTTACTGACAAATTATATCAAAAAATGAAAGGAATACATGATCTGGATTTGTCAATAGATATTTCGATAGATGCTGCATGTGAAGAGACTTATTTAAAAGTTAGACCTCCAGGAAATTGGAAAAGATTATTAAAAAATTTAGAGTTTATTAAATGCTTACCCAATTTGAAACTATTTGGTATTAGTATGGTGGTACAACAAGACAATTATAAAGAGATGTTAGATTTTATAAAACTTGGGGAATCATTTCCTTTATATACAGAAGGTACCTTTGTAGAATTTAAGCGTCCTAGACAATGGGGCCATTTGTCTGATGAACAATATGAAAAAATTGAAGTGATTAATAATGAGGAATTTAAGGATTTGATGAGTTTGGTAGAACTAAAAAAAGTCATGGGTGGGCCATTAACTGTCCGACACAATTTACAGGAATTTGTATGATTAAGTGTCAAGTACCTAAATGTTCTTTAGTAATTAATCCAAATGGTAGTTTAGCTCCATGCTGTCAAGCTAGCAAGCCATTTGGACTTGGAACGGAACTAATGCTAAAGGATTATAAAAACATAGACTCTTTTTTTACGAGTGAATTTCTACGTGATATCAATCATAAAATAGATGAGAAAGGCGAACATCCAGCTTTGTGTAGTGAATGTTTGGATCAACATTCAAATGGTGAACGCACTTTTATGGATATGGTTGATGATACATTAGATCCTAAATGGAAGATTAAGGGTAATAAATTAAAATACCTTGAAATTACAACAAGCAATATTTGTAATCAAACCTGTACAACATGTAATGGTTGGTTTTCATCGGCATGGAACATTCTTGATCAAAAACTTATGAAGATGTATCCAGGGATTGAAAAAGAGCTCGGTGTGGAGAATGTAAGCCGTCATTGGATTGTTAATAGTGAAAGATTACAATCAACAGAACTAAATAAAATAAAGCAAGCATTACCAGATATTAACGTTTTATGTTTAAAGGGTGGTGAACCTTTTGCTGATAAAAATAATATAGAACTTTTAGAACATCTTACAAAAGTTAATCCTGAATGCTATGTTCAAATTATTACAAATTTTATCCTAGTTGGTAAATATATTCCAATCCTGAAAAAGATTAAAAATTTAGATGTAGATGCAAGCGTTGATGGTTTATACAATCAGTATGAATGGCTACGAAGTAGTAAGTGGGATAAGTTATTAGAGCAAATGGATATGTATACCAATGAACTTGGGATTAGAACAACGGTAAACATTACTGTATCGTTATACAACTATACAAACTTACATGAACAAATTAAGTATTGGGATGACAGTCCTTATACACGAACCCTATCAGCTACAAATATTGTCCATCATCCTAAAATATCAAGCTTTAAATTTTTAACACAATATTATCTGGATTATTTTTATGATAAAATACCTAAATTTAATGGAACCGTATTGGAGAAACCTAAGAGTTTTGAACATGTTGACCGTGAGTATTATTTGACTGCTATACAAAAGTGGATTTCAGTTATGAATAACGTTAGGGGTATAGAATTAGAAAATTGTGTTCCTGCTATGAACCAATTAGAGGAGATGATTTTAGATGTATCTTGACACGTATTATGAAAAGGGTATGAATATGTGGTTGGATATTTCAACCGCCTGTAATGCTAAATGCCCTCAATGTCATAGAACTAATCCAAGTGGATTGAAAAAGTTTAATTGGTTGCCTATTATCCGGTGGACGTTTAATGAATTTAAAAAAGCTTTTCCCGTTAAAACTCTACAACATATTAATCGTATAGAAATTTGTGGCACCTGGGGAGACCCCCTTACAAATAAACATCTATATGAAATTACTGAATATGTAATGAATGAATCTAATACAAATATTTTGATTAGCACCAATGGTAGTTTTTATGATGATATATGGTGGTTTAAGTTTGGACATTTGACAGGACATAGGGGTGAGGTGTTTTTTGCTATAGAAGGTACGACACAAGAAATGCATAGCAAATATCGTATCAATACCAACTTAAATAAGATTTTAGACAACATGTCTGGTTTTTCAGAGTATGGAAGATCATCTGTTTTTACGGTTGTTTTTAAACATAATGAACAATACTTGGAAGATATTACAAAATTAGTATTTGATTATGGAGCTACAAATATTTTATTTTTTCCTTCAAACAGATTTGGTAAACATTCAGAATTTGAATTTATTGATGGTCAAGGAAACAAGAAAAAATTAGAAGCAATTACAAATTATAATAATCCACTATATCGAGAGCAAGATTATTATAAGTGGATTAATGGATTGAAAGCTTGTGGAAAAGGGAAAAAAGATATTACATTATATGATCATGAAGAAAAAGTTGAGTTATCTATGCCAGACCGAGCTACTGGAACCATTCATGACAGTAACGGTGATGATCTAGTAGGATTAGCAATAAAGAAAAAGGAGTTATGACTAAAAAAATTGTATGTCAATGGGCAAAGGATAAAAAATTGTTGATTAATCCTGATGGCCAGGCTTGGCCGTGTTGTTATCTTTCCAATCCAGCATTCACATCTAAAATACAAGAAGAGAGAGACGGTAAAATTTCATATGGATATGATGTAGTAAATCACCATATTTTTGATGAATACTCTAAAAATGAAGATAAGTTGAACTTGTTTACTAATGATCTTGAAGACATTTTAAATCATGAGTGGTTTACTAAAACGTTACCTGAATCTTGGGAAAAACCTGAAACTACTCATAAATTATGTACTATGATGTGTGGTGTTGATGAAGAATAATAAGTTTTGTCCAGCTCCTTGGTATCATATGTCCACGGATGTAAATGGTTCAATTCGACCTTGCTGTAAATTTTCACAACCTGAAAAGCAAACTGAAAATAAAATGCCGTGGATGAAAGACGGAACTCTTGATAGTTTATGGAATGGTAAGGAATTGAAAAAGTTAAGGCAGAAATTTATTGATGGTGAATTACCTAAAGAATGTGAAATTTGTTGGGGTGAAGAAGAAGTTGGTGTACAGAGTTATAGAGAGAATTTAATTAGAGATAAAAAAGATAGTTGGGAAAATAAGGACTTTACAAAAACTGAAGCGACACCACCCACCTCATTTGATTTTAAGTTGACCAATGTATGTAATATGAAATGTAGAATATGTGGTCCACAAGCATCAAGTTTATTCTTGAAAGAACAACATCAATCTTTTGGAACAACGTTTAAAGATAAAGATTATTGGCTAAGTAATAAAATTTTCAATACACCTAATGAGCGTGTGTTTTTGGAATGGTTACCTCATATACGTGAAATTGAACTCACAGGTGGTGAACCATTATTGAGTCCAGAGAATAAGAAGATGTTGCGAATTATTCAACAAGAGGGGTATGCGAATCAAGTGTCACTTACAATTACCACAAATGGTAAAATATTTGATTCTAAGTTCAATGAAATTTTATTGAGTTTTAAGAAAGTTACTATTTCATTAAGTATTGATGATATTGAAGATCGATTTGAATTTCATCGTTTTCCATCGAAGTGGCCTGATGTTCTGCGTAATATTGAAGATTATTATAATATGTCGAAAATAAATTCTCACATTGGAATTTACTTGTACTGTACAATTAGTAATTTAAATGTTTTCTATCTAAAAGAGTATATTTGGTTTTTTCAAGGTTATGTTACAGATAAAATTGTGAACTTTGGTATGTTGCATTATAATGATTGGTATTCCATCAAAAATTTACATCCTTATATTAAGGAACTCCTGATAGACAAATATACGAATATCGAAATATTAGAACCGGTTGTACAATTCCTCCATACTGATGGTACAGATAAAACAAAGGAGTTTATAATAAAAACCGATAAATTTGATGAGATCCGTGGGCAAAAGTATCAAAGCACGTTTCCTGACTGGTGTGAGATTTTAGATGAATTTAGAAGAATATAATCAAGAACGTAATAATCAAACCGGTAAGAATTGCCATAAATTTTCACCGTGTGTTGCGCCATTTAATAATATGTACTTTGCTGTCCGAGGACAATGTTCTCCATGTTGGTTAAGTAGTGGTTTTTTAGATAAATGGTCTAAGAAAAAATCTGTACGAGATATTTGGTTTGGAGAGAAGTTTCGACAATATCGCGACAATTTAAGAAATAATGTTTTTGAAGACCAGTGTAAATTATGTAAGAGTGATATCGACAATGGTATCTGGCCCCTTGCTTTAGCATACGATAAGTTTAGTATTGATATTGAGTATCCTACTGTTATGGAATTGGAGCTCAGTAATCAATGTAATTTAGAATGCTTAATGTGTTCAGGTATATTAAGTAGTGGTATCCGAAAAAATAGAGAAAAATTACCACCACTAGAACATCTGTATGATGATACATTTGTTGAGCAATTAAATGAATTTATTCCATATCTTGAAGAATTAAGATTTAATGGAGGAGAGCCACTACTTCAAAATATTGTTCATAAAATTTGTAAAAATGTTGTTAAAATTAATCCCAATTTAAGAATTAATATTGCCACCAATGGTACTGTCTATAATAAAAAGGTACAAAGTCTTTTGGATAATAACAATATTTGGTTCAACATTTCAATGGATGGTTTCACAAAAGAAACATATGAAAAAATTAGAATTAATGCCAACTATGAAACATTAATAAGGAATTTTAAAATCTTTTTAGAGTATAGTGAAACACATAATAAAAATATTTCTATTATGGTAAACCCAATGAGAAATAATTGGTGGGAAATGCACCTTGCTGTAGAATTTTGTGAAATGTATCATACCAATTTGTGGTATAATACTATACGCTATCCAGAACATCTATCCCTTTGGAATTTAAATAAAACTACCTTGCAAGCAATATACGATAATATGAAAATCAAGCTATTATTAATGGACAAGTCTTCTAACACATATTCTAAATATGAACACTTGGTTGAAAAGCAAATCAAAACATGGATTACATGTACAGAGCAAAATATAAAAACATAAAAATTTGGTTAGATTTATGCACACATTGTAATGCAGGATGCCCACAATGTCACAGAACAGATCCTAATGGATTAAAAAAACAAACTTGGTTACCATTGATACAATGGTCATTAGATATGTTTAAAAAGGCATTTCCTATTGAAACATTAAAATTTATATATGAGTTTCAACTATGTGGTACTTGGGGTGATCCAATTATGAATAAAGACATATATAAAATATGTGAATATGTTATCAAAAATTCAGAATGTTTGTTGATGATTAATACCAACGGAAGTTTAAGAAATGAATTTTGGTGGGGTGGCCTGGGATATTTATGTAGAGATAGATTAAATGTGTTCTTTGATGTTGATGGAACAACTCAAGAAATGCATTCATTATATAGACAAAATACCAACCTACAAAAAATTTTAGATAACATGAAGGCCCTTTCTATACATTCAAATGCTACAGTATATACTATAAAGTTTAAACATAATCAAGATTTTATTGAAGATATTCAAGAATTGGTAAGTAACTATGGATGTACTACGTTTTATGCATTTCCGTCTAATAGGTGGGAGTCAATGTCAACCTTATCTTTTACTAATCAAAAAAATGAAAAATTTATACTAGAGAAAATTGATGATTAGATGTAGATGGTTAAAAGAACATTTGTTATTAATAAATCCTGACGGCCAGGCTTGGCCATGTTGTTATTTTGCTAATACAGCATTTAAGGGAAAAATATTAAATCTTTATGATGAGTGGACTGATCATCACATATTTCAAGAATATGATAAACATAAAAAAGAACTTAATATTTTCAATAATACTCTACAAAAAATAGTAGAGCATGAATGGTATACAAAGACATTACCAGAATCTTGGAATTCTGAAAAAACTTGTCATTCAATTTGTAAAGAAACGTGTTCATATAATACTGAAGAAAATAAATATTATGACTAAGAGATGTGTTTATAGCATATATGTGTCATTACAAGGTTACAGAAATAAATTTGAAGCTTTTCAAAAATATTATTCAAAGATTATAGTAGCTCACAAAAAATATGCAGACTTAATTAATGCTGATTATATATTGTTTGAAACCCTGCCAGATGCAGATGTATTTGAACAACTAATTATTTCCAATTATGATAAAATTAATTTTTCAAAATACTATTATGCAGAACAGTTATGTCCAAAAAATTATGATGAAATTTTATACATTGATTTTGATATTATTCCTAATACTAAAGATAATTTTTTTGAAGTTTTCAATGTTAATGAATATATTCCTGTCAAGGCTACAATTCCATATAATCCCCAAATGGCTATTGAATATGTTAACCACTATGAGAATACAATTAAAGCGGTGGCACATAATCAAAACATTGACAAATATATCCAACACATTGACAAATATAATCAACATAAAGATGAATATAATAAAGGTATTACGGAAACAAGTTTTCATGGTATACCGTGGTTTGTTGAAAAAACTCCGAAAGAATTTGAAAAAAAATATCCCTTGGATTGGTGGTTAGAAAAACAAAATTTTAAAAATGAACTCTCAAATCCACCAAGTCCACCAAAATATATTAAAGAGGGTCATAGACCAGACGACATTAGACCATGGGATGATGGAGTAAAATATGCAGCAATTGATATATTAACAGAAGGTAAGGCTACATTTTATAATACAGGTGTAATGGGGTTTTGTAAAGATACTCTTGCTCAATTAAATATTTTTGAAAATTTTGATAACTTTTGTAATACGATTAAAAATATACAATCTGAAAATTGGCCGGAATATGTAACTACCCATATAGACATAAACAATGAAGTATTATTTTCTTATAAAATGATAGTGAATGATGTTCCAGTAAAAGATATCGGTAGAGATTGGAATTATTTTGTTGATTGGAATTCCGTTTTATTACAATTATCGAATCATACATTTCATGATGAATTTGAAACGTGTAAGTTTAGACATTTTTTAAATAAAAATTTTGAGAAACAATGGCAAACGTAATTTATAGTATCTATGTAAATATAGATCAAGTAGACCATGATATTTTAAATGAGGGTTATCCTGGAGATACTTTAAATAAGAGCGAGAAAACACGGCAAGCCTTTCAAAAATATTATCATCAACTTATACAATGTAAGGAAGAATATGCTCGTAATTGTAATGCTGAATTTATTCTATATGAAAATCTAGAACACTATTTGGAATTTAGTAAGTATTGCAAAGATATCTTACCCTCTATGAGTAAATATAATATTATAAATTTTTATAAATTTTACTTAGCAGACCAATTAACACCACAATATGATAATGTATTATTTTTAGATTTTGATGTTATTCCACATACAACGGAAAACTTTTTTGATGTGTGGGATTGTCAGAACTATTTTAATGTTGCTGTAAGTGAAAGAGATATATCATTAGAACGTATGCTTAGAAATGGTCGAGCAATTAATTTTCGATCACCAGATGCAAAACGTATTAATTCTGTATTACTACTTAATGAACATGGATATTCAACAGATATAGAAGCGTATAATACTGGTATTATGGGATTTTCTTTAAACGTAAATAAACAATTAAATTATTTTGAAGATTTTCCTAGTATTATCAATGATATGACAAACTTAAAAAATGATGTGTCGTTTCCAGAAAATGTAAGAGGGGCCTTGGGATGGGATAATGAAACGTTATTTGGATTTAGGTCTATTCAGCATAAGGTACCTATTCAAGAATTGAATGATAGATGGCATTGTATTATTGAACAAGAATATCGATACATTGCTAAACTTGGGCACTATATTCATAAAAAGTTTGAATTATATTATGAAAGAAAGGTACGATAGAAAAGTATGAAAATTTTTGCTGTACGAATAGGAACAAAATATGGTCAAGAATATGAGGACTATATCAATTCAAAATTGGATGATGTAATCTGGTTACATGAACCAATTAATCCATATATACTCGCCCAATGGAATAAATTATATGGAATGACATTGGATATTGATGAACCATTGGTAGTACTTGATATTGATATTCTTCTAATACATGATTATATGGAATTAATAAATTATCCAGTAAAGAGGGGCCAATTTTTATCAATACAATCTTGGTGGAAACAAACAGCAAATACTAACTATAATTTACAAGGTGGATTCTTAAAATATTATCCAAAAGATTGTCGATATATCTATGACAAATTTATGAAAGATCCTTCATATTGGCAAAAATATTATATAAAAAATGGAGTTACTATTGGGCCTATAAATGGTGAGCAATATTTTGTGGAGGATTCTGTAAAAGAAAGATTGGAATTGATATGGGCGCCTACTGAATGGATAGGTGTAATGAAGGATTCAAGTAGAGAATGGGGAGCATACATAAACAATATATATCCTGGTGATTGGTATTTTTTAGGTGGAGAATATCATCCAGATATTAAGTTGGTACATTTTCCTGGATCTTTAAATAAATCTTTATAAAGTTGAAAAAATCAAAATAATAAATAGAAGTGAAGTGAGATCCCATTATCCTATTTTATTATGATTTCCTTTCCTTTAACCCATAGAGGGAGAATCTTTAAACCTACATGAGAACATTCGAGGTGGATTACGAAACCACCATTCCGCCATGGCACACTGGTCATGAGATGTATGAGGCGGAAGATTTAGATACTGCAAAAGCGAAGTTTTGCAGTAAACATGAAGCAGCGCGAATATATAGAGTTTCAGAAGTATTATATGATGAGCGCAAACGGTGATCAATAAAATGAAGAAGTCATTTTAACACGGTGCTCTTATCCATTTGTGATAAGAGCACCCTCTGTATAAGGAAAAAATGTCAATAAGAGACCGATTCCAAGAAGAGAACAATATATTCAAGATTGAGGAAGAAGACTTCCGCAGGATTAGAAGTCATGTGAAGAATGAAGTAGAAGAGCAAGAAGAAAAATACGAGCAATTAGAATTTGAATTTGATGAAGATTTAGTAGCCCCAATATAACCTAAAATCGAAGAGAGTATCCCATGACCTTTCATACGATCCATCCACGTTATCAAGTTGAGACCTCCAAAGAACAGTCTCAACTATCAGACAAACAACAAGCAGAAGATATATACCAGAAATATGTAAATCAAAATGTCCCATGTGAACTTTTTTTGAATGGTAAATTACAGAAGGAACATAAGCCAAGTATATGATTGAATTACTTATTTGGAAATATAGCCTAGAAATAATAATAATTTATTTGATGTTTTATTAATAAACACTTGACATTTTGGCAAGGTTACTGTATAATGGTAGTTGAAGATGAGAGATTATCTAATAGTTGTTTTCGCAAATGGTTTCCTTTTGGAAATGTTCGGGTGCCTGCAACGGTGTAGTTTAGTGGCGGCGAATTCATTAATTTTGCTCTGTGTGTGAGAATATTAGATAATCATTAACCTAAATGAGAAATATAATGGAAAGATGGGATTTTTGGAATAGTGAAACAAGATGGCAACTCACAGATGAAGAAATCGCGGAGAGTTGGTGGCAAGAAAAAATCGATGATATTTTTGAAGACGGACTTTTAGAACAATGTTCTGGTGAGAATGAAAAATGAAAATTAAAATACATTCCAAACACATACCTTTCAAACTTAAAGCTGCCATGCATTCAATGTGTGGATACGCCATATCGAGTTTGGGAATTTCCGACAGACTAGCAAAAAATCTGAACCTAACAATTCACATGGGACATCATGCATGTGAAGGTGAAGCCAGAGTGGCTAAAGATTCTAATAGGTATCGCCCTAGAGATTTCAAAATTTATCTGGATCATCATCGAATGGATGTAGATGATTACAATAGAACATTAGAAGGTACAGAATGGGGCCACAGAGTTCTTAAAACGTTGGCTCACGAATTAGTTCATGTTAAACAATACATCAGAGGTGAGTTGTCTTGGAGAGATGCCGGCCTTCTTTGGAAAGGTGTTAATCACAATCCTAAAAATATGTTACACTACTATGATCTTCCTTATGAAATTGAAGCAAATGGTCGAGAGTATGGTCTTTTGTTTGGATTTCTGTTAGTCTGGACTGACCTTGAAAAGAAATTTGAAAAAGAATTAAATATATTTGAATAAACACTTGACTTTTTGCTGGTTTTTTGATATAATGGTAGTGAAAGATGAGAAAAGATTATGAGAGTTTATAAGAGAATTAGTGAGAAGAAATCAAAACAATATAGTGAGTGGTTTAGAAAGGCCCGTAAATATTAT
>LWDU01031752.1_pt1 | contig 34429 bp, 29 predicted proteins | sample 727161 | NCBI WGS metagenome assembly LWDU01 (sample SAMN04566230, study PRJNA314399) | hydrothermal vent metagenome | isolation source: deep sea hydrothermal plume seawater | place: Mexico: Gulf of California, Guaymas Basin | collected 2004-07-11 | reverse complement strand
ATTGTATCATAATCGGTCTAGAGAATAAACCCTTATTGATAGATCCGTAACAAAGTAACCGTTACACTCAGGACTGTCAATTACGCTACCCTTTGCGTCACTCAAAATACAGAGGGATCGGTCAGGAGAATTCAGGAGAGCGCTCGATGCCTTTGACGAGAGCATGCAGGGCTTGATTGGCGGGCGTAGGAATTCCCACCGCCTCGCCGCGCTCGACCACCGCGCCACATAGAGAATCGATCTCGGTGGCGCGACCAGCCATCACATCTTGGAGCATCGAACAGCGATTCTCAGCAGTCGCCTCGGCCACCTTGCGCAGGTGGTCAGCAAGATCCACATCCCCTAGGTCAACACCACTCGCTCTTGCCACGGATGCAGCTTCGCTCATCGCTGCCAGTCCTTGTTCCCACAACTCGGGGATTTCGAGAAGCGCACCGTTGCGCACTCCGGCAATCGCACATACTGGATTGATGGCGACATTCAGCAGCAATTTACGCCACTCGACTCGCCCCACATCTTCGCACCAGATCGCGCCGAGTCCAGCCTCCTCGAGAGCGTTTAGGAGCCTTGCAGCATGACCCATCGGCCTGCCACCGTCCAGCGCCCCGAGCCGAACGGAACCACGTCCGACCCAATGAACCGTTTCCTCGGAATCGCGCCAGGCAGCGTGGGTTATCGAGCCGCCCAGAACTCTCTCGCGACCGAGTCTGTGAGCCAATGTTTCGGAGTGACCCAAACCGTTCTGAATGCTGACCGCCACTCCGTCGTCAACAAGCAATTCTTCTGCCAATTGTGCAAGCACCGAAGTCGAAGCCGCCTTGCCGCAGATGATCGCGGCTTCGCAAGTCCCACGAACCTGCCCAGACACTGGCCCAGCCCCGGAATCGACGACGATGAAACGCTCGGGAGGAATCATCTCAATCGTACCCTCTGGAGTGTGGAGGATCAAGCCGATCTCAGCAAGATTAGCAGCCAATCCACCGCGCGAAACGGCAACCAAATCCGCATCGGTATCGCACAGCGCACCGAGCACGACCCCGCCGATCGAACCTACGCCCAGTACGGCGATTCGCATCAGCTCGCCTCACAGCCATCGACGGGGCAGCGCGCAGCCAGATGAACAGTCACGATATCCTCACCGACAGTGACCCAGACGACGCGCTCCAGAGCCAATTCACCAACCGCGAGAATCGTCACATCAACCTCAGAATCAGCGCCGACCTCGTCAGGAATCGTCACTTCCCAGACATCGGCCTCAGGAGAATCTCCAGTCCACTCGACGCTGATCGGAAGATTACGGTCCTCTCGGTTGACGATGCTGAAGACGATGCCGAATGGAGGCACCGTGATCGCTTGCCCGATCCGCCCAGGCCGGGTCATCACATCCACTCCCTCAAGGACTCGATACGAACCCAACATCGTCGTCTCGAGACAGATCGCCAACCAGCCCTCAGCCGCGAAATACAGCCTTCCATGAGCCGCAACCCCTGCAGGGATGCGGATTGCCGAGCGCTCGGCGAAAGTCCAATTCCACTCGCCGCTCGTATCCATCTCTACAATCACATCAGTCGATGGACAGGATGCAGTGCCGTCGTCAGCGTAGGCGAAGGTCACGGTTTCGGTTGCAGCGAACCACAGGGGGTACTCCCAATCGAGGTCAGAAATCGTCAGAATCGCTTCCGAACCGTTGACCGCCATCCACCAATTCGAGTCGCTTCCATTGTCGCGCTCGAAGCTCAAAACAGGCCCCATGACGCGGTTGAAGGAGTCGAAGAACGTCGAAGATCGCAAGGCCCCCTCGTGCCCCCGCAGGCAGACATCGTGCGTCCCCGAAGACGACAGATTCGTCTCTCCTTCGAATTCCCAGAATGGATTGGATAGTGCGAGGACGCCAGAATCTCCGCTCGTGACATCGACGCTGAGGCAGATTCTCGGCGTCTCGGTCTCCTCGATCAGCAGCCAGAGAGGGTCGATTGGCGCTGTGATTCCAATCGGCATGAGGATGATCGCGTGCTCTGCCTCTCGGCCCTCGACATCGATGAAGATGGTGAGTCGCAACGGGTTGAGGTCGTATTGGCCGTTCGTGGCTTGGCTGATGGTCAGGTTGACTTCACTTGGCGAGGCCTGGGTCACACCGTCGAATCTGCAGACTTCTCTCTCGAGTTGGCAGTCAGATTCGATTCTCCAATCGTCTGTCGAGCCCTCGATTCTGAATTGCAGCCAGCCGGAGACAGGGATGACTCCGGCCGGGGTGAGGTCGAGGGTCAATTCGATGGGCTCGTCGGTGGTCAATTGGAGTTCAGTGGCCCAGTTGCTGGTGTCGAGACCAGCGTCCCAATCGGCAATCTGGTAGGTCGGATACATGCCGGGGAAGCCGGCGATGAGGACGATGAGCATCGCTGCGACCAATTGCTTTCGGCTGACATCGGACAGCCCCTTCGACTCATCGACGATGATCGGCGGAGGAGTGTTCTCTGTGCTGAATCGGCGCATCGTCCCGATCGCCGCGATCAGCAGCCAAGGCCAGTATTCGGTCTCGACGAAGACGAGGACCATCACCCCGAGCATGAGGATGAAGAGGCTCGTCTGGCGCTTCGAGTCGGACATCTCGGCAGGGCCGATGATGGCGTGCAGCATTCTGTCGCCGGGAAATCCCGGAATCGGCAGGAGTGAGGCCCAGCCGACGACCGAGAGGCCGATTCCGGCGAGAGCTGTCGGGTGAAGCCATTGCAGACGAATCCACAGGTCGGCGCCGAGCCAGTCCATGACAAGAATCGTCAACAGAGGATTGTTCTGGAAGGCTATCGGCAGGGCTGAGATCTCCGGCGGTTCGTTCGGCGTCAAGGCTAGGCCGATGACGGTCAGGACGGTGCCGGAGAGGAAGAGTGTCAGTGGCGTCGCCAACTCGATGATGCCCAGAGCACGGCGGTTCGGGACGAGGAAGAGGTCTGAACGCCGTTGACTCAGCAGGCCGGCGATCCCGAAGGGCCAGATAGGTGAGAGAATCGGAAAGACAATCGGTACGAGATGGCCTATATTGATGTCGAATCGTGCTGCTGCTCGCCTGCGAATCTCACTCGCAAGGGCCATAGTGAGAACCACAGGGAGGGTGAAGTAGAGCACGGCTTGGCGCAGTATCTCAGGGTCGAAAGCCCCTGCATCGGCATCGAACTGCAGCAACCATGCGCTGCCTACGAAAGTCAGGAAGACACTCATCATCGACCAGATCGAGAGCAATTGCCAATTCGGCAGCAGCAACTGTTCGATGGGTCGTGGTGCGACGCTGAGAATCGGAGGATCGCCCTCGTCGAGCATCGCTACCCAACCGAGCGACTCGAGTGAGCGATTGACATGCAGGAGGCTCTCGCTCTCGTCGCCTCCGTCTCTGGACCTCACCTGCCAAGCGATTCCCCCGATCGCCTCGTCGCCGAGATTGAAGTGTCGCGTCAGGATGTGTTCGATGAGTTCACTGAGATTCCACGCCTCGTGGTCGAGCACTAATGGATCTGTGTTCGACACTCGGATTCAACCACCTATGGTGGTTGCGAACTAGGACCCCCCTCTATCAAACCACGCAAGGCGCGAACCGCCCTCAGCGCGGCTCACTTATTCTTGAATCGCTTGAGTCGGAATGTCTCTTCGCGTTCCATCTCTTCGAGCCTCAGTTGGATGAATGACTGTGCTTCCTCCATCTCAGGGATGACCTTGAACTCAAGCGCGTTGACACGGCGCTTGGTCGCTTCGATCTCTTCCAGAAGTCGCTTCAAGGTCGCTTCCATCTCGGCGGCTTTGACGATGTTCTCGATCAGCGCCGAGTAAGCGTCGGCGGCCTCGTCGATGTAGGACGAACCGCCGATCAGACCAGTGCCGCGATTCTCGATGGTCGTCGTCAGATGCTGACCGACGACTTTGGGAACGACGACGCCCATGATGTTGCGGCGCGAGACCTCGACCTCGGGAGAGGAAGAATTCGCAATCGCCGCACTCTTGACAGAAAGTCCGCCCTCGATAGCGCTGGCGAGACTGATCGCCTCGACCGCGACACGATACGACGAAACGAGTTCCTCGCGAGCGCTGATCATCTCTGAAAGCAGCGTTCGGAACTCGTGGAAAAGCCCGTCGCGCTTCATCTTCAGGAGATTGTAACCGCTCCGTGTCTGCTTGATCCGACGCTTGAGATTGATGAGTTCCGACCGCGTCGGCTTGATGTCGAGTGCCATTCCTCATTCACCTCCTTCGTCGATTCTCAGGGCTGAGTTTCACTCCTTCTTCTCAGTCGGGTGATACTTGTCAATCCACTTCTGGTCCAATCGGACCAAGAACTTCGTATCGATGTTGGTCAAGAGATCCCATGCGAGGTCGAGCGTGCTTTCGATCGTTCGATCTTCGTCGCGGCTCTGTCGCAGGAACTTGTTTTCGAACAGATCCGCGAACTTCAGCAACTGAAGGTCACGCTCGTTCAGCGCGTCCTCACCAACGATCGCAACAAGGCCGCGCAACTCCCTTCCCTGCGCATAAGCTGCGTAGAGTTGGTCGGAGACGGACTTGTGGTCTTCTCGGGTCTTGCTAGGGCCGATTCCAGCGTTCATCAGTCGGCTGAGCGACGGTAGAACGTTGATTGGCGGGTAGATTCCCTTCTGGTGAAGTTCGCGCGAAATGACGATCTGTCCCTCGGTTATGTATCCCGAAAGATCGGGGATCGGGTGGGTGATATCGTCGCCGGGCATGGTCAGAATCGGGAATTGCGTGATGCTTCCCTTCTTGCCCTTGACAAGGCCGGCGCGCTCGTAGAGCATAGCCAGATCCGTGTACATGTAACCTGGATAACCACGTCGTCCAGGAACCTCTTCGCGAGCCGCACCGATCTCTCTCAGCGATTCGCAGTAGTTCGTCATGTCTGTGTAGATAACGAGCACGTGGTAATCGTGCTCGAACGCTAGGTACTCTGCTGCCGTCAGCGCGAGGCGCGGTGTGATGAGGCGCTCGACGGCTGGGTCGTCAGCGAGATTGATGAACAGCGCAGCGTTCTCGAGCGCGCCCGTGCGCTCGAGGTCGCTGACGAAGTAATTGTACTCTTCAGCAGTGATTCCCATAGCGCAGAAAACGACGACGAAATCGTCGTCGCTGCCGACCAGCTTCGCTTGGCGGGCAATCTGCAGCGCGATGTCATTGTGTGGTAGTCCAGCAGCGCTGAAGATCGGCAGCTTCTGGCCGCGGACCAGCGATGTGCAAGCGTCGATTGCCGAGATTCCTGTCTGGATGAAGGATTCTGGGCTTCGGCGCGAGTACGGGTTGATCGCAGCTCCGATGATGTCGGCCATCCTGTCGGCGACGATGGGCGGGCCACCGTCGCGAGGTCGACCGGCTCCGTCGAGGATGCGGCCGATGAGGTCCTTGCTGACCGGCAGGCGGAAGACGTCGCCGAGGAATTTGACGCCGGTTTGGCGGTCGATTCGAGCGGTGCCTTCGAAGACCTGAACGACGACTTGGTCGTTCGAGGTGTCGAGCACCTGTCCGTTCTTGACGGTGCCATCAGTGAGGCGCAGTTGTACGATTTCGCCAAAGGCGACGGGTTCGGTCTTGTTCAGGAACACCAAGGGTCCCTTGACATCTGTGATTGTTCGGTATTCTTTTCCACTCATTCATATCCCTCCTCAATTGCCCTCCGAGGCTGTTGATATCTGTTTGCTCATCTCGGCTACGAGGCCTTCGATGCGGTCTGCGTAGCCGTCTTCGAACCGAGCTCGCATGAGGTCGGTTCGAGCTTGGACGTTGACGACTTCTTCGAGTCCAGCGCCGCCAGCGATGGCCTTCTTCGCCTCTTCCTGGAAGGAGAGGATTCCGCGGGCCATCGCGTATTGCAGATTGAGGTCGCTGTAGGTGTCGACGTCGTGGAAAGCATTCTGTTGCAGGAAGTATTCTCGAATCATTCGAGCCACTTCGAGGGTCAGTTGCTGGTCGATCGGCAGAGCGTCGGAACCGACCAATTGGACGATTTCCTGAAGTTCGGCCTCGACTTGCAACAGGGCGCTGATCTCGGTGCGGACCTCTGGGAAGTCCGACGAGATGTTGTCTCGGTACCATTGATCGAGCGCCTGTGGGTAGAGCGAGTATGAACTCAGCCAGTCGATCGAAGGGAAGTGGCGCTGGCGAGCGAGGCCGGCGTCGAGTCCCCAGAACACCTTGACGATGCGCAGTGTTCCTTGAGATACCGGCTCGGAGATGTCGCCTCCAGGTGGTGATACAGCTCCGATGACGGAAATCGAGCCGTCGCCGCCAGCGAGCGTCTGGACACGTCCAGCGCGCTCGTAGAATTCGGCCAGTCGGCTCGATAGGTAAGCGGGGTATCCTTCCTCACCGGGCATCTCTTCGAGTCGCGAGGAGATCTCGCGCATTGCCTCAGCCCAGCGGCTGGTTGAATCGGCCATCAAAGCGACGTCGTAGCCCATGTCGCGGAAGTATTCTGCAATCGTGATGCCCGTGTAGACGGACGCCTCGCGTGCAGCCACGGGCATGTTCGAGGTGTTCGCGATCATCGTTGTGCGGTTCATCAGCGGTGTGCCGGTGTGCGGGTCGATGAGGTGAGGGAACTCGGTGAGCACCTCTGTCATCTCGTTACCGCGCTCTCCGCAGCCGATGTAGACGACGATCTGAGCGTCGGACCACTTGGCCAGCTGTTGTTGGGTGACGGTCTTGCCGCTGCCGAACGGACCGGGGATTCCCGCGGTACCGCCCTTTGCCAAGGGGAAGAGGAAGTCGAGGATCCTCTGGCCGGTGATGAGTGGAACGTTGGGTGCGTACTTCTGCACGAAGGGGCGAGGTGTTCGAACAGGCCACTCCTGCATCATTGCGATCTCAGTCCCATCTTCAAGAGTGCAAACGGTCTGAGTGACATTGAATTCACCCGACTCGATGCTCTTGATGACACCGCTCTTCCCTGGAGGAAGCATGACGCGGTGCTCGATGGTCTCGGTCTCTTGGACCGTGCCGAGAATCGCTCCTGCGGCGACCTCGTCGCCGACCGCAACGGTGGCGTTGAAATCCCACATTTTGGCCATATCGAGGCCATCAGCGTCGACACCGCGCTCGATGAAGACACCCATTTTCGCCTCCAAATCTGCCAGCGGACGCTGAATACCATCGTAGATCTGAGTCAACAGACCCGGGCCGAGTTGAACAGACAGGGTCTGCCCAGTTCGGATCACGGGCTCGCCCGGACTGATGCCGGACGTCTCCTCGTAGACCTGGATGACCGACTGGTCTCCGTGCAATTCGATGACTTCACCCATCAGTCCTTCATCTCCCACGCGCACTACTTCGTACATTCGAGGGGTAATTCCGATAGCGGTTACGACAGGACCTGAAATCCTGTATATCAATCCATTTTCTTCACTCATTTCTTCACTTCCATATTTTATTTTGAGGAATCACTTCCAAAGGTCGACTCCCAATGCCGACTTGATGGACTCGCGGAGGGTATTGTCCTCCTCGGTTCCGATGCCCAGAATCGTGGGCGATATGCTGTCAGACATCTGTCGACGCAGCTTGTCTGGCATACGGGTGAGGTCGGCTGCGTCGATGACGACGATTCCAACCTCCTTGTCCCCGAGCATCGAGCGAAGGATGGTAGCCATCTCATCGTCGTTCGCGGGATTGTGTAAGCGGGTTACCCCCACCAACTGGAATCCAAGGGTGAATTCTGAAGTTCCAACTACTGCAATCTCCATCTCATCACCTCAGAATGCCATATGCGCTTCAATGACCTCTTCCGAGAGGCCAACCGCCTTGCCGCGCACCAGCAGGCGGAGGTTCTGTACTTCCAACACCTTGCTCTCAAGGTAGTGGATGATAGGGAATGCCGAGAGCGGATTCAGATGGCTCATGCGCCTGAGATCAGCTCGACGGCGGGACGCGAGATGGCTCACGACCGGATCGAGTCCGCCGTGGTCCTTCGAGCGTGTGAGCGCTTCCTCGAGTTCGACAACGTCCATGTTGGAGCGTCGCAATACCTCCATCAGGGCGTCTTCGGTATCGGCCTGCGCGGCACTTCGGAGGAGGGTTCCGCGCAGAGCCCTGCCGCCTTCCAGCAGCATGTCGGAGCGTTGCGTCGCTGAGAGGCCCTGTCGCAGGGCTCTCAGCAGGTTGATGATGTTTCGATGGTCGATCTCGGTGCGCAGATAGCCGAGCAGGAGACTGTGGCTCTGACCGCTTGACTTCAGCGCCGAGATCGCTTCGTGGTAGTAATGCCTGTCGAGTGCATCTTCGTAATCCTGCAAGGCTGCCTCGGTGTCAACATCGGCGATGGCGGCTCCCCACGGGGTGCCTTTCATCGCCGCTGCAGCGTCGGGCAGCGACTCGCTGTTGCGAGCGATGTCGAGCCAGACGATGTTGAGATCATCCTCGTCTGGCAGAACCGTTCGCGCCAATTCATCGGCGGAGATTCCGCCGTTGACGGCGCGAAGAACCGCCTTCGCGTTGGCATAGGAGAAGCGCAGAGCGAAGACTGAGACGATTCGCTTCAGCCGCCCTTGACAGAAGCCCATGACTTCCTTCAATTCGCGGTGGAGATTGTGACTCAAGGCGGCTTCGACGAGATCCGCACCGCTGAGGCGGGCGGAATACATGTCGAGTTCCTTGCGATAATCCAATTCTCCGATGCTGGCAGCGATGGTCTCAGGACCACTCTGCATCAGTTGACGGAATCGCGTCTCGTCGAGGAGTTTCGCCTTGCGCGCTTTGCTGCGCGCACTGGCGTTGGCCCAATTGCCCTTCCCGACTGCGATTTCTGCCATTCTGATTCCTCTCATTCATTCCCGAACAGTATTCGACTGACTTCGCCGAGATTGGCTTCCCAAGCCTCGCGAAGTCTTCCTTCGAAGCGGTAATCCATCAATATCGAGCCATCGGCGGTTTCGAGAACGAAGCCACCAAGCCCGTCAATATCGTCAGCGAACTCGAAGCCGCTGGATTGGGCCGAAAGAGCAGCACGATCCATCTCCACAGGGCGAAGGATCATGTCCGCCGAGGCGGATTCCTTGGCTTCGGCGAGCAGCGAGTTGAGAATTCCTTCTCGACCATCGAGCTTCGCCGAAGCGACCTTGGAGACGATCTCGTCCCAGGTCGCATCGAGTTCATCGGCGCGCGCGACGAGGAGCCGCTTCTGGTTCCTCTGTCGGGCGGCAGCGATGCTCTCGACCGCTGATTGGTCGCGCATCTTCTCCGCCCGCGCCAGCGCTGTGCCGCGGTGTTCTGAAATCTCGTCGCCAGCGGCAGCGCCGATGCTCTTCGCCTCGGCTGCCGCAGCGTCCGTGACCATTTTGGCCTCGGTTTTCGCAAGCGACGCGATTTCACTAGCTAGCTTGTCCAATGACATGTGTGAATCTCCTGTTTTTTTCGCCCCGATCGATCAAAGTAGGTAGATCGAAAGGAAACCGAACAGAACGATCGTCTCTGGCAGAACAGTGAACAGAAGTCCGGTACCGAACTTGGATGCGTCCTCAGCGATCATTCCGACCGCAGCCGCACCGATTGGGCCTTGTGCAAGACCTGTTCCGATACCACAGCCAGCGAGCGCGATTCCTGCGCCTAGCTTGGCCATCGTGTCCTTGTCATTCACTGCATCTGTTTCGCCGCCTTCCTGAGCGGTTGCGACACCGGCGACCAAAGTCGCCAACAGCACAGCCATCAGAACGCGGTAAATCATTCTCATACTCTTGTTTTCCATGTTTTTTTCCTCCGTTTTTTTGCCCACGAGTCGCCTCATTCCACTTCCACTCTCCTCGGTTTGAAACCGAAGGCTTGGAAGGGCATTCCGCTGCCCTCGTAGAATTGCATCATCCACTCGACGAAGTGCAGTCGCACCGTGTGGATGTTTGGACTGAAGACCCCCAGAACGAGGGCGAAGAGTTGTACGACGAGCCAGAATACGAAGAGCAACGGCAGGAGAACAAGGTCCATCGCGCCAGCCTCGTCGAGGTTGGAGAGTGTGTGTGCGACAGAGGGGTAAATCATCTCGTTACCGGTGGCTGCGATCTTGACTCCGACGACACCGACTGCGAACAGTCGAACGTAAGAGACGACCTTCGGTAGCATTCCGAGTGATTCGAGGATGCCGAGTGGGATTCCAATCACGCCCATCTTCTCGAAGTGCGCGAGCAGAACCATCACCATGACGACGCCGACGCCGGTGATGGCTGCGCCGGGCAGAAGAATGTCTGAGGCGGATTCGACGAGGAAGCCGTAAGCGAAGATGAATCCGCCGATGACGACGGTCATCCACGAGCCCTTCTCAAAGAGTGCATCGACGAATCCGTGTGCCTTGTAGATGTCACGGAAACCCAGAACCAGTCCGAAGAGGACGTGGAGGACTCCCATGTAGATGGTGATGAGAATCAGGTTCTCGAGGTTGGTGGCGACGCGGTGGAAGGGATAGGCGAGAACGATGTTCAGCGGTCCTTCCCAAACCGCGTAGAACTCGCCGCTGGATGGGTAGAGATTGGTCATCCAAGCGACCCACCAAGGCGAGTGTGCAGACTCCCAGTGGTAGTGACCATGGGCGGCTTCGCATTGAGCGACACCGATTATGCCCGCGATGTCGCAGCCGCCATGGGGCAGGAACTCGAAGCCGGCGAATTCACCGTAGATATAGCCGAAAATCACTGTTGAGAGACCGATGATGAAGAGCAGTCCGCCGACGTTTTTCATCATCTCATCGAGGGGGAAGCGCTTCCAGACGAAGGCGGCCATTCCCATCACTGCGAGGCCGTAAGCCATGTCGCCCAGAATCAGTCCGAAGAACAGTGGGTAGGTGATGAACATGAAGAAAGTCGGGTCGATGCGGCCGTAGGCGGGACGACCCATGACATCGGTCAACATCTCGAAAGGCTTGGAGTAGGTTCGCGGCGAGAATTCGATCGGAGGCATCTCGGAGCGGTCATCGTCGAGGTGGAGATGGTTGGAGTGAGCCGGCGCGACATACTCCTCGATGCTGACGTGAGTGCAGACCGGAGCGAGTGCTGCTTCAACATCGGCGGCGATCTCTGAGCGAACCCAGCCGTCGAGCATGAATGCGTGTTCGCTGGTCGCGACTCGGATTGGAGCGGTTGCCAGCTCGAGGTCGCGCTCGAGTAATTCCATACCGCCGAAGAGCATGCCACCGTTGGCATCTGTCCAGGATTCGACATCGCTCTGCAATTCTTCGCGGCGGCCGGCGATCTCCGCCTCGCGAGCGGTCAACTGCTCGATGCGCTCGCTGGGCAAGCCCTCGCCTTCGGGGACTGCGATCGTTTGGAAGTCGTGCTCGCCGAGCATCGATTGAATCTCGCTGGATTTCTCGATGCGGCAGAAGACCGCGACGACGCCCTTCTTGCCGACCTCGCTGGTCAGGTGAAGAGCAGAGTCGCCAAGCGCTGCGAGACCGACTCGGGCCTTGGAGAGGGAGGCGACGGTGCCGATGAATGAAGCGACGGTTCGGTAGCCGCCCATCAATTCCAGTTCGAGGCTGAGAGGTGCGAGCAGTTCGAGGACCGCCAACTCTTCCACATTCTGGGCGGACTCGGCTTTGAGGCCGTCGATCTCATCGAAGATCTCGATGATTCCATCAATCTCCCCCGCCAGAGATCCGGAGAGGTTCCGACGGACTTCGGGAGCGGGGAGCAAGATGCGCTGATCGCCGGATTCGACTTGCGAAGCACAGCCGCGCATTCTGGTCAGTTGGCGGCTGATGTCCTCGGCTTCTTCGACAGGAATACCCATCGACAAACCCTCTTCGTCGGCGCTGTAATCGTTGATGTGAACCAAGCCGATGCCAGCGACGACTTCGATGGTCGTCTTGAGCTGGTCACGAGTGCCAGCAGCGACCAGTCGCGACATATCCTCAGTCGTGAACTGGCTCATATTGACACCTCATCAAAAGTGGTTCTCATGCTGTGCGGAATGCTGAGAGAACCGCGTCGACCGCCGCCTCTCTGTTCTGCTCACCGTCGGTCGTTACCTGAGCGAGCAGGGCATCGCCCTCATCGCTAACTGCTGCAGCTACCTTCTCAGAGGCTGCTCTGGCATCATTGAGAATCGAAGCAGCCCCTTCGTCGGCCGATTGACGGCCTGCAGTAATCGCTTCAGCAGCCTTGACGCGAGCATCGGAGAGCAGGCTCTTGGCCTTCTCGTCAGCCGACGCCCGAATCTTCTCAGCATCGTCTTCTGCGTCTTTGATTGTACCCAGAACTTCTGCTCGACCCATTGATTCCACCTTCGGTGATGCGCGCGACCGAAGAAGGGTATATCATGCTAACCTTCGGTTCCTTTTGGTTGGGACTCCCGACAGCCGAGGGTCAGCCCCCCCAAACCTACCAAATAAGGGACCTGCGCAGAGTGCCTTCGTGGACTCCGAAACCATCGGTGAAGGCGATTGGCAGGAGTTGATGCGTGGGCTTGAAGCAACGATTCCGGTCTATGATCGGATCAATCGCTTCGCAACGCTTGGTCAAGTCGACAGATGGCGGCGGCTGGTTCGTGAGCGATTGCCCTCCGAGGCTGGTGTTCTGAAGGGGCGCGTTTTGGAGGTTGGTTGTGGTCCAGGAAGTTTTGCTGAGGAGGTTATCGGGGGTGAATTGGTCTGTCTCGATCCGAGTACCCTGATGCTTGCTGCTGCGGAGCCGCGGGTGAATTCGATGCGGGCCTCGCGTGGTGATTCTGCGGTGGAATTCGTGATTGGGAAAGCTGAGGCCTTGCCCTTCGATGACGATTCATTTGATGCTGTTTGCTCGTTGTTCTCGTTCAGGGATTGGTACGATAAGCGGGCGGGGCTGGCCGAGGTGCTTCGGGTGTTGAAGCCGGGGGCGAAGTTGGTGATCGTGGACCCTGCGAAAATGAATCGACTGCACGGCTTCTTCGGCTGGTTCTGGATGCGATTCTGGGTCGGTTCCTACGCGCGTATCGTCTGCGGTGTGAGCGACCATCCGTGGAAGTGGTTGACCAAGACTTACGTCCATTTCGGGACGACGAAGGAGTACGTTCGGATGCTCGAAGAGATTGGCTTGGAGGGCGTTGAAGCCAAGGTCATCTTCCCTGGAATGGCAACAATCTGGGAAGGCACAGCGCCCAAGTAATCCTTCATGGTGCTGGACATCTCAATGCTCAGAAGAGCCAGAACATTCGGCGGCAGGTGACACCGCGCCAGAGGAATGACTTGGTGAGTCGATTGAAGGCGAGGTCGATGAGGCGATCGGGGAGCCGGAAGATGATGCTGCCGAGGCGGAATGCGCGCTTGGAATTGGTCATGACAGCACCCATCTGCCGCTGCCATTCCGCCTCATAATCCGCAAGTGGTGTACCGTTTTGGAGGTGTGAGGCGATGGCCTGTGCAGCTATGCGCCCACCGATCATGGCGATGGTGATTCCCGCTCCGTTCGAGGGCAGAACCATGCCCGCTGCATCGCCGACAAGGAGGTGGTTGTCCTTGACGAAACTGCTTATGGTTCCCGACATCGGCAGCGAGCCTGCTCCGCTGTAGGAGACCTTGCCCTCGTAGCGGCTGATGAAGTCGTCAGCGAATAGGTTGAGACTGCGGTCTTTGGCGAAACTACGCTGGATCCCAAGGCCGATGTTGGAGCAGCCGTCCTTCGGGAAGACCCAGGCGTATCCACCCGGCGCCAATCCACCGAAGTGGAGTTCGAGCGCCTCGCTGTGAACCCCATCCATGAGGACGAATTTGACTGGGATGTTGGTCGATTCCTCGTTCCAGTGCTGGCGACGGATCGGGTCGTTGTGACCACCGGCGCCGACGATGACTCGGGCGGTGAAGATTCGCCCGTCGCGGAGTCGAACCTGCTCACCTTCCACAGTCTCGACACGCTGACCTATCAGATAATTCGCTCCAGCCTGTTCAGCCCTCTGGACCAGCGCTTCGTCGTGCGCCACCCTGTCGAGGACATTGCCTTCGAATGGGAATTTCAAGCGCTTTCCCGAAGGCGTCACCAAGTGCATTTCTTGGAGTCTCTGGGCTATCGCAGAGTCCGGCGTTCGGAACAGATCGTCCATCTCAGGCACGTCTGGGCAGAGCCGCTTCATCTCGGCGTTCGACGGTACTAATTCGCCGCACTGCAAGGGTGTGCCAATTGGGTCGCGACCATCGATGACCAGCACATCAACAGCGGCTTGAGCCAGATATCGAGCCGTCGTACTGCCCGCAGGACCACCGCCGATGACGATGACATCCCAATCACTTCGAGGCGGTGATGGAGCCAACTCCTCCGATTCGACCATTGATACCACCGGCGCGAAGCCAAAGCCTCCTCAGATGCGCCGGCTGCCTGAGCGCTTCGCAACCTCGCCCAGAAGACGCTTCGCATCACTCTGAGGCAGCAAATCAAGCGAGTTCAACGCGCGGTCGATATGATTCTCGATCAACTGCCGCGCATAATCGAATGAACCAGCGCTTTCCAGCAGAGCGGTCAACTCGCCCCAGCGGTCATCGCTGAAATTCAGCAGGACATCGGCGAGTTGCTCACGCTCAACGCCGTGAAGCATCGTCAGAGCGTGGATGATGGGCAGCGTCATCTTGCCCTCGTGAACATCGGTGCCTCTAGGCTTACCCATCGAAACATCACCGGTCAAGTCGAGAAGGTCGTCGACCAATTGGAAGGCCCGTCCGACCTCCCAGCCATATTCCTCGAGCGCTGCAACATCCGCAGCGCTCGACCTCGCGACCATGCCAGCGCAGGCACAAGCGGTCGCGAATGGACCAGCCGTCTTGCCATCGATGATTGCGTAGTAATCCTCAGGAGTCGTCGCGAGGTCACCGATGTGCGCGAACTGCAGCAACTCACCCGAAGCGATGTTCGCACAGGTATCGGCCATTCGAGTGACGATGGGTTCATCGTACCGCCCACCGAGTCCAAAGCCCATCACGAAGAGGTAGTCCCCAGCGATTATCCCGTGCGAAACCCCGTGCGTGGAATGCAGTGTGGGTTTGCCCCTCCTCGTCTTCGACTGATCGTAGATGTCGTCGTGAACCAAGGTAGCTGTGTGAATCAATTCGGCGGCCAAGGCCAAGTCCAAAACTTCTGATTCGTCCTCGCCGCCGGCGGCCTCGAATGCAAGCAAAGTCAGAATCGGCCGATACCTCTTGCCTCCCGCCAGCAGAATGTCGCTCGCAAGGTTCATCGCAGGTGCGTCGGTCCCTGTCAGCCGATCTTGCACGAGATTCTCCAGCGCTTCATCGATCACGTCCCGCCGCCGCGAGAGGTGGCGTTTTGCGTTGCGGAGTGTGACCATTTGACCGGTTTCAGGTTAGGGGTTGCCTATATCAAGAGGCGTGCGGCCGCGAGACTGGGCACGTTGCGTGCTCCCCCCCCGAGGTGGACGCTGTGAAAGATCGACTCGAAGTCGCTTCTCTCGACCACCCCAATTGTCTGGTGTCCAAATCTCTGGCGGAGTTTTCGGACTCGGTCTCTGCTGTCGATCTGGATCTGGTCGTCAAGTCCGTACCTTCTTTCAAGTCTGGTTTGAAACGTTTGAGTGGCGGTGAATTCGACCTTCTGGCGGTGCCTGCGCGGTCGTTGCACGGTCATCAGATGGCGATGTTGGAGGCTCGCTGTTCTGTTGTTGCTGCTCGCTCCCCTAGGCGGACTGCTCAAGTTCTGGTCTCTGAGAATCGTTTGTGGTATCAGCCGAAGGCGGCGATCATTCTTGCTGAATCTCAGGTTGTTCGGCGGCAATTGCGACGGGCGCGGCGTGGAATTCGCGTTCTCGCCCCCACCTCTTATGCCGGCATTCATGGCTTGGATGCGCCGCCCAGTGATGCACTCGAACAGGCTTGCTGGATGGAGGACTTGCGAGGATCTGGGGCGATTGATGCCTACGTGACTTCGCGTGATGTCTACGATTCGCTGCGTCCTGGTGAGCGGCGCCACGCTCTGGGGGTCGACCCTCAGGAGCGTGGCGGCGAGCATTTTCTGCCGGTCGCCTATTCTGACTTGGTGATTTTCATTGCTCGGGTCGGGTTTCCTTCGCGATTGGCTGAATTGGTGACGGAGTTGGAGGGTCAGACCGCATGGTGGGTGCAGGACCATATGCTTGGTTCGATGACTGCGGATGAAGTCGACAAGGTCGGGATTCTGGTTCGTCATCAGCAGGTTGGAGCGATCATGAGGAAGGCAGAGGAATTTCTCGATTTGGTCGTTGAGAGTGCTTTTCACGACCCCTATGGCGAAGTTCCCGATACTGAGGTTCACGTCGAGATTCGGATGGAGATTCTCTCTAATGACGGTCGCCACACGCTCTCGCTCGAACGCCTCGTGCCCTACTCCGATTACGAACCCGCGACCATCGCAGTGCTGCAGGATTGGGATCTGATGGTGGCGAATGCCACTGTTGCTTTGGCGGCCCATTCTCGGGAAGGTCCGGCCGCTGATGCTTGGATCGACCTCGACGAATGATTTGCTTCGGCGAGATTCTCGTCGTCGTGAAATCGTGGTTCTGCATCGTCAATGATGCGTAAGCGATATGACCGCAGCGTGCGCGCTGCGGACGAATAGGTGTTGTCAATGGCTGTTGATCGGGTTCTGTTGGATCAATTGTATCGGGCTCGACTGGTGCAATTAAGAGACCGAGCTGAGGCGGCTGGCTTGCCGAAGAACGGCTCGGTCGAAGTGCTGCGGGCGCGCTTGATTCAACATCGGATTCTGCCCGAGCACGACCTCTCTTGGGATGGCATCCAGTCGATGGCGCATCAGGAACTGGGCGAGACGCTGAAGGTCTTCGGAATCAAGTCGTCGGGCTCGCACAAAGAGCGTCGCCAACGCCTTTGGCTGCACCTCAATTTCGATTCCCGCAGGCTCACAGTCGAGCGTTTGGCCGAGATGGAGCGCGAGAAGTTGCACAAATTATGTCAGAAACTCGAACTTCTCCTGACCGGCACTCGAACCGTTCTGATGGGGCGTGTCTCGGGTGTTCTCGCGAGTCAGGGTCATGGCTGGGGGCAGGTCAAGAAGAGCCTGCGCCGGAATGGTCTGCCCGATATCAGTTCCGAGCCGCTCACCGCTGTCGAATTTAGAGAGAGGGAGGTCGAGGAAATCATCGTCGTTGAGGTTCCCAGTGAGCCGATTGATTTCCTCGAGCCGCTCGCCGCCCACGTGATCGAGGATGCGAGCGACAATCTCATCTCTGGCAGTGAGAAGATATCGGCCAGTGCGAGGTCAGCCCTCCAGACACTGAAAGGGCTGATGGACGATGTAGAGAGAATGGTCGGGACGATTCTGAACAGTCATGGTGGACGATGGGCCGCGGCTGAAGAGAATCTGTTCATTCGCATCGCTCAACGCAAAGGCTGGCCCATCGAGAATGAAGTCGTACAGACACGGCTGCTCGTCGTAGCAGCCCGGATTGCCGAGGAGAAGGGCGCTAAGGATTCAGTCATCCAAGCGGTTGGTGCGACTCCAGTGAGCGCCGGTCGGGTGCACTCACGGGCGGCTGACTCGAAGGCGATCGAGCGAATCAGGGCGAAGATGACTCATGCGGAGCAATTGCTCGCAGGTCTGCGCTGATTCACTCGGGCAGGAGCTGGAAGAAACTGAAGCGGGGCTCGATGATCGCTCCGTCGACATCCCGCAGATGGTCGATCGCGTCTTCGGCCGTCTCGCGCTGGTGGCCTGCCATGACACAAGCGTGCACCAGAGTATCGTAGTCGACTCCGCTGCCTTCATCGCGCTGGAGAATCGTCTCGAGAATCACCTCATTAACGTCCTTCTCAGGACCACTTTCGAGCGATGCAACTCCACCATCATCAGCCTCTGTGACGGATTCGGCGAGGGTGGGTTGGTCTCCACTCGCTTCTGGGGCTGGCGCAGATTCGATGACGGCATTGCTGCCAAGAGCTATCGAAAGACCTTGCAGAACTCCGACTCGGTAATTCTCGGTGTCGAATTCGCCGTAATGGCCTCTGGCGAGAATCAGGCCATCGACCAGGTCTCTCGGCACTCCCGAGGCTTCCAGCGCCGCGGGTGTGAGGTCTGATTCCATCGAGGCTTCGAAAGCGTCGAGGCGGCGCAGAGTCGCTGCGGCTGTGTCGACCAGCCAATGCGTGTATCGGTCTTTGTCGACGACGGTGAATTCCTCTGCGCGGAATGAGGTGAATACTCCGCCGTCGTCGGTCTCGAACCAACGGGCGCGACCAACGAGTAGCATCAGGAAGCGGTCGCCCTTCTCGAAGCGGTGCAGAAGTTCCTCGATGTCGGGGTGCAACTCGGGTTGGAATGATGCGACGTTGAACAGATGGACGCCGGTTGGATCGCGGATGTGTCCGGTGAAGGTCAGACCACTCTCGTGCTCTCGGCGCTCCAGTCTGTCGATGACTCCGCCGACCAAGGCGCGGTTGACCTTCGCGCCGAGCTTGGTGATGACGAAGGAAGGATCGTACTCGCCTGAACCCTCCTCGGGAAGGTCGGCGTCGGAATATTCCTGAGCGAAGAGACGGATGGCACTCTGGCGACTGCGTCGAATCGGTTGCTGAATCACAGAATCACCCCCCATTTGGCGATGACCTCGTTGGCGGCATCTTCTGGAGTTCGAGGGTCGATTGTCGTCGAATCAGCCATTACCATCGCGCCGTACTGATCATCGATCAGTGCGCGGCCGTTGACGATCAGATTATGGGCAAGATATCTATCTCTGAGAGCGGCGACGAAGCCGGCTTGACCCTCTTTGGTAACCTCGGCCTTGACGGTCTCTTGATCCATGCCGATGAAGGCTTCTGTCGCCTCCTTGTTGAGTAAAAGGGAGGCATTAGAGACGCCATCGTCGATGACGAATCTGACGCGCAGATCCTCATTTCCGCGCTGCGCCCCGTGATCGACGCAAGCGCTGTCGCGCAGCACTCTGCGGCACTCGGGACAACGCTCGACAATTCCTGAATCAGGGCGCACTGCAACTACTCGGCCGGCGGTTCGAATGCCTCGGCGCGAACCGCCGTTGACCAGAGTCGTCAGGTCGACATCGACCCAATGGGTCTCGGAGTCGATTGCATCCCAAGGCGGGTCTGAAAGGTCGATGACCTGATTCGGGTCATCGACAACGAGGTCGGGCGAGCCCTGCCAGAACTGGATACGAGCCCCATTCAGATGCAGGAAGGAGCCGGCTTCCGGTGAGATGTCGCACCACGCCGTGAGGCGGCATCTACCGGACGGATCCATCACATCTCCACTGCGAACGGTTCTCTCTTCGCCGTCAGCATTGGTGAAGGTGCGGGCCTGCCAATTCTCGACCTGCACGGTGATCTCGACATCTCGCATACCATCGCGCAGGTCGGCGATCTTCGATCTTGTGCTGGTATTCAGCTCCTCGACGCTGGCGAAGGATTTGTCGATATAGGGTTCGATCTTCGTCGAGTCGCTGATGTTGATCTCAGGCGTGTCGCGGTATCGTCGAATCGAAGCGCGGTCAATCTTGATCAGTGATCCGACTTCGTTGTCGAAGGCTCGCCACGAGATGAAGCCGATGGTCCCGGATGAATCGGCGAGCCTGCCGCGAACCACCTCGAGTGTGCCTGTGCCGTCGCGCTTGACGATGCTGTCGTCCTTCTTCGAGAGTACTCGTGCGACGATGTTGACAATGCCTTCTTGTTTTCCAGCGACCTCGATACTGACCGGCTCATCGGAGAGTTGAGTGACGGCCGGGCCGCCTTCCTTGAGGACGGTGACGCGGCTCGGCCGGTTGATGTTGATCGAGCGGCGGTCGTTCCAGAAGTTCACCGAGACTCCCTCAAGCCGCACGACTGCGCCCGGAGTCAGATTCTGGGCGTGGTCGCCCCAATCGGTGAAGTCCCAGCGTTCTCGCTCGCCCTCCCAGGGACTGTCCTCGATCCGGCCGTAGGCGATCTGTCGCTCTTCGCCGCGGACGGTCTGGATCTTGGGGATGTATGATAGGACGGCGACTTCGATGGTGACGTTCTTGTCATCCTTGTCCAATTCGGAGAACTTCGTCGCTTTCTTCTCCGGGAAAGAGGTGCGGGACGAAGAAGTGATGGTCGAAACCTGCTGTCCCGAAGCCATCTGGAATTTTCGCACAACGGACCTCAATGCATCCTCAGGCGGGATGAGGAACTCCTCTTCGTACCGCCTGAATTCCTTGATTATCTCTTCGTCTTCAGCGTTCTCGCATTCTTGTTTCACAACAGCGATCTGCGCTGCATATCTTCCATCATCACTCATCGGCTCACCTGCAATCAGAGGAGTGGACGCGAGCCTACTTCAACCTCTGATGCACCCGATGCGGAATTTTCGCAGTGGATGCCTAGAGCGATGCTTCTCAGTGTGGGTTGGGGTAGGCTCGACACCACATCACCTCTGGGGTGCGGTTTGCAGACGGGGAGGTCTTTGAACGTAGTCATTCGAAGACGAGCCTCATCGACCGACTGGGTTTTCACCGCCAACGCTCTGTCGAGGCTCGATGTCCGCTGGCGAGAGTTGTCGATTCGGGGTTCTGACCGCCTCTGATAGAGCCAGTGCCGGCGACTATCAAGACCTCAGCGGTCCGGCTATCGAGGAGTTCCTCGCCGATGCTGTGACCTCACCTTGGGAAGTCGTCAGGCGTCTGGTCGCCGACGAGCAGGAACTCATCGAAGAAGCCCTGATGGAACTCGCCGACGAGGAGGGTTGCTCAGTCATCGTGACGACGGGCGGCACCGGTCCAGCGCCACGCGATGTGACGCCCGAAGCCACCGAAGCCGTCTGTGAGCGGATGTTGCCAGGCTTCGGCGAGCAGATGCGTGCGGTTTCCCTCAGGTATGTTCCGACGGCGATACTATCGAGGCAGACAGCGGGTATCCGCGGCTCGTCGCTGATCATCAATCTGCCAGGTTCGCCGAGATCGATTCGTGAGATCCTCGAGGTGATTTTCGCCGCCGTGCCCTATTGTGTGGACCTCATCGGCGGACCTTACATCACCACAGATGCAGATGTCGTCGACGCGTTTAGACCGCCTCACGCACGCAGGTAGGCGCGGGGATTAATCTCGCATTACATATTATACGAGAGATTCAGGCCGCCTGACCATGGCCAAGATGAAGTCCGGTGATGTCGCATCCGACAGGGCAGTCGACGAATTGCGCGAGATTGAAGTGACCCTCGATTTCACCCCGAATGCCGATGCCTCCGTCCTCTACCGACAGGGAAACACGATGATACTGGCTTGCGCCACCGTTGCGCCTTCATTGCCGAGATGGTTTCCGCGTGATGCTACCCGTGGTTGGGTTCACGCAGAATATTCGCTCCTGCCGGGTTCTACTGATTCGCGCTTTCGAAGGGAGCGGAATGGAGCGAAGGGGAGGACTCAGGAGATCGAGCGACTCGTGGCTCGCGCCCTGCGCGGCGCGATTGACCTCGAGGAGCTCGGCCCGATTGCAATCACAGTGGATTGTGACGTGCTGAACGCCGATGGCGGCACTCGATGCGCCTCGATCACAGCCGCCAACATCGCCCTTCGACTGGCGATTCGCAGGCTCATCACAAATGGAAAGTGCCTGCCAGCAGACTTGCGGCTGAGCCCTGAACAGATCCGCAACGGAAAGGAACCACCCCGACTCAGTGCCGAGCAGGCTGCCGAACACGAACTCGCGGTTCTACGATGGGACCTCGCTGCGATCAGCGTCGGTCTCATCGATGGCGAGGTCTACACCGACCTCGACTACATCCTCGACTCGAACGCAGACGTCGACATGAACGTCGTCATGATTTCGAACGGCAAGTACGTCGAGGTCCAAGGAACAGGAGAGGAATTCACCTACACTCGCGACGAACTCGACGCCCTCCTCGATGCGGCGACCGTCGGCATCGAGAAACTCAATGAGATCCAAGCGAGCATCCTCGACGGCGTCGAGTGAACGGCGCGATTTCGCCTCAAAACGTCTCGAACCCCCACCCAAACGGCTCGACTGCACCGCGGAAGAATTGAAGTGGAACGTGGGCTGGCGAGAGCGCTACGGGGACTGTAGCTCAGTTGGGAGAGCGCCGCACTGAAGATGCGGAGGCCGCTGGTTCAAGTCCGGCCAGTCCCACCATTCGACTCGGAAGATGAGGCGTAGCCCATTCTCATCCGAATGAGACTGGCTGGACATCATTTTCAGTAAGATCAATTGAATTGACAACCCAATCAGAACAAGTCTTCAAAATCCTTCTCATCGTCGCCGCCCTCGATGGACATCATCTTGCCATCGTCTTTCTTGGCTTTCTTGCCTTTCTTGGGCACAGGGACCGTCTTCGGTTTCTTCGCAGCCTCGGCAGCCTCGGCAGCCTCGGCAGCCTTTGCTTCCCTCGCTGCCTTCGCCGCTGCCCTCTTCTCCTTGTCAGTGAGAAGGGCTTGCTTGCGAGCCTCGGCTTGTTCCTTTTCCCGCCGAGCCAATTCCTCAACGTCGATGCCAGCCTCAGCAGCGAGCTTCATGCGACGATCATCGCGAGCACGGATCTCGAGCAGGCGCTGGCGCGCCTTGTCGTAGTGCTGCACCATGTACATCGCATCGTGCTCAAGCAAAGGCGAATCGGAGATGATGGTGATGTCCATCCAGTCGCCCTCTTCGGCGAGATATTCTGCGAATGGTTCGAACTTCAAGTCAGACTTCTTGATCTGAGTATAATGTTGAGCATTACCCATGCGATGTTCGACGCCAGCGAAGTGGCAGTAGAATGTCTTGCCGCCGTAGGTCTCACGAACTTGGTCGAATAACTCAGCATAATCTTCGGACGTCTTCATGCGACCGTGGCCTCGAGCGTGAATATGAGCCATGTTCAACACCGGAACGGTGCCCTCGACGTGGTTGACGACCTCGAGAACCTCTTCGACTGTTCCCCACAATTCCTGCTGTCCACTCGTCTCGATGCCTACGAGGGTCGGCTCCGCCTCATGCACCCAAGGGAAGGCGGAGTAGTCTTCCTCTTCCTCCTCAACTCCCCAGATGGAGCGGACGCGGTCGACCACACCAGCCATGACGTTGGCGACTTGTTCGTTGGCTTCGGTCCCAGGCTCGTAATCGCAGTAGGGGCCGACGTGGCAAACCATGTGTCGAGCGTTGATGATTTTACCAACCTGCATCGACGATTCCATCTTTGAAAGGGTGCGATTTCGCTCGCGGCGGTTACCGAGAATTTCACCGTAATAGGGGCCGTGTACGTTCATTTCGAAGTCGGCCTTGTGCGAGAGAATGCCCGCCTGCCAGTATTGGTCGAAGTGGTGAGGTTGGACTTGGCGAACGGTTTGAATCTCCATCGTCTCGAGTCCGAGAACAGTGATGTCGTCCATTCCCTCGACGATGGTTCGGCCTTTGCAAGACAGTGGAACTCCAGCCGGTCCGAGTCGTAGTGGCATAACGTGTACACTCCGCAGGTCGCCCCGAAAGGGTGACCCTACTAAAGGGGTATCAGGAACGAGTCCCCTCGCAGCCTCTGAATGTGAAAGTAAATCAGAATCTAAACCAGTCCCGACGCAATCTCGATACCGTCCGTTCCGGTTCCTGATTCAGGAAGTTTGCAAATGTATCGAGCGATCCATTCAGCCTCGGATTCGGCGTTCGCTCGGCCGCTGATCGAACCGAGAGCGTGCTCGACTCGAAGTGTCTTCGAGTCGGCATCGAAAGTGCAGACCTGTGGAACCATTCCGCGCAGGCGAATCTGATGCTGGAGGTCGCCCGGAGCGATGCCTTCGAGGGCGGCGATTCTTGGTAAGACTTCTGTGCTCAGGAACAGGATGTGGATTTGGCGGATGCGCTCGATGACATGACCCCAGGCCTCTGCCAGGCGCTCCTCATCAGCAGGCATATCGACGACCATTATCACTCGCGCTCCTTCGAACTCCGCGAAGGTCATTCCCGCACCTTGGGCGCTTCTGGCAGAATCGCTCTCGAGGATCGTCGAAGAAGACAGGGCGAGCCAATGTGCTCCGCTGAGCCGAGCTCGCCAATCGATCGAACCGTGATCGAAATCGGGCCACGGCGAGCCATTCTCAATTATCATATCGACTTCGGCCGAAGCACTGGCAGCAGCGAGGACAGCCGCCGCACCTGAATCTTCTTCGGGTCCAACGAAACCTACGATGCGGACAAGGCCGCTCATTCAATCGACCTTCCAGCGCAGCAATGCCATGGCTCCACCCATGCCGACGAGTTGCTGCCCCGCATCGTGATCGACCGAGCTCTGGATGATTTCTCCGCGCGAGGTCTCGACAGCGCGAACGATCTCTTCCCACTGTTTTCGTAGCGTCTTCTCATCTGAGCGCAACAGGGCTGCATCGATGACCAGCGTCTCGACAGCGCCCTGCTCGGCAGCATCAGCGATGGCTGCGCTGCCGTAGGAAACAGCTCCATCCACCGAGATTCGCTTCAGTGCTTCCTCGATTGCCCGAACTTGGCGAACCAATTCGTGTTCGCCCAGAACAGAATCCGCCGCACCTTGAGCCAGAACCTCGTTGGCAGCAGAACGCCCTCCAATCGAAGTCGCGGCGTTCAGAATCTGATTCTCAGCGCCGATTCCACGCAGCATCTCCTCGAAATGCTCGCGCGCCATGCCCGGCCCGCAGAGAACCAGCGGCATTGATCCAGGGAAGACCAACTTGGTCTCGCGAGCGACCCGCTCCATGAATCCACGCCGGACACTGGTCGAATCATCGGCGCGCTTGCCACCACCGCGCATCGAGAAAGAAGAGACATCACGAATCCCATGCGCGGTAACCTCGAAGATCAGCACCTCATCATTCTCGACGACGATCAATCCAGCCTTGGGGCGACTCCCCGCAGCAAGCGACGTCTTGATCAGCGCCCTGTCGACAGCCGGCAAACCACCCTCGAACGAAACCTCGACCTCGTCTCCAGCAGAGACGATGTGAGTGTGATGTGAACCGGTATCGATCCTCGCGTCAGAAATCACCCCATGAACGCGAAGCTTGTCGGTGAAGGCCTGGAATGTTGTCTCACCGACCTCGATCTCAATCCACATAGGCTTGCGCTCAGCAGATTTGGCCCGCCCGCCCTCCTGTGTTCCGGTGGTGGAATCTCTGCGGTGCGAGAGCATCCCGAGGTGGGAGCCGACACGACATATCTGAGCCAGGGTCCAGAGGTCATCAGCGTTGTCTATTCGCAGACGAACACCCTCTTCAAAGGCTTTCAGTTGCCGCATTCCATCACTTCCTCAAGAGTCAAAGTCCTTCACGTTTCGCGTGCTGTGACTCACCCTCTCCTCAACTGAAAACACCGGTCAGACGACCGTCGTCATCCATGTCCATATCCTTCGCGGCAGGACGAATCGGAAGGCCTGGCATAGTCATCATCGAGCCGCAGACGGCGACGATGAAACCAGCACCTGAATTGAGTCGAAGCTCGCGGATAGGCATGGTGAATCCAGTCGGTGAGCCGAGTTCAGAAGGCTCGTGACTGAAGGAATACTGAGTCTTCGCCATGCACACAGGCAGCGTGTCGAGGCCCCAATCTCGCAGCGCCACGAGGCTCCGGTGAGCCGAGGGTGAGAAGTCGACGGTGTGGGCGCCGTAGACATTTGTTGCGACCTTCAAAATCGTCTGTTCGGCGGGCAGACCGGCTTCGACCATCGGTGAATATGGTCGGCCCGCCGCAGCATGAGCCGCGCAGGCCTCGACCACGGAATCAGCCAGAGCGGCAGAACCCTCACCTCCCTTCGCATGAGCCTCGAAGAGCACGACATCGCGAGCGCCGGCAGCCACAGCCTCGAGGCGAATCGCTTCGATCTCGGCATCGGTGTCGGCTTCGAAGCGATTGATAGAGACGATCAGCGGAATCCCTGTCTCCGACAGATTCCGAACATGGCGCCGCAGATTGCTCGCAGAACCAGCCCGCGTCGCCTCAACATTCTCGACCTTCAACTCATCCGCAGGAGGTCGCTTACCCCCACCGGTAGAAAAGCCGCCACCGTGCAATTTCATCGCCCGAACAGTGACATTCAGAACCACACAATCAGGCACTTTGCCAGACGCTCGAGCCTTGATCTGCAAAGCCTTCTCGGCGCCCATCTCGGCGCCGAAACCAGCCTCGGTCACAACATAATCCGCGCACGCGAGGGCCAAAGAATCAGCGATGATCGATGAGTTACCGTGCGCGATATTCGCAAAAGGACCACCGTGAATGAAGGCAGGGTCACCCTCCAGAGTCTGAACCAGATTAGGCAACAGAGCGTTGCGAAGAAGAAGAGCCATCGCACCAGCAGAGCCGAGGTCATCGGCGGTCACGAGCGCACCAGAATTCGAGACCCCAACCGCAATCTTACCGAGCCGAGCCCGCAGATCGGCGTAATCCTTGGACAGAACGAGAATCGCCATGACCTCGCTGGCCGCGGTGATATCGAACCGATCAGCACGAACAATCCCGTTCGCCTTCCCGCCAAGTCCAATCGTCACCTCGCGAAGGCTCCGATCATTCATGTCGATGACCCGCGGCCAAAAAATCCGCTTCAAGTCAAGGTCCAATTCGTTACCCCTGTGGAGGTGGTTATCGAGCATGGCCGAGCAGAGGTTGTGCGCCATCGTCACAGCGTGTAAATCTCCAGTGAAATGCAGGTTGATCTCCTCCATCGGCAGCACCTGCGAAAAGCCACCTCCCGCAGCACCTCCCTTGATGCCGAAAACCGGCCCCATCGAGGGTTCTCGAATCACACAAGTTGCATTATGACCGCGTCGATTCAGCCCTTGATTGAGGCCGATCGTCGTCACGGTCTTGCCTTCTCCGAACGGAGTCGGGTTGACCGAAGTCACGAGAATCAGGAATCCTTGTTTGCCGTTTGATGCTTGTTTGAGTCGCTCCCAAGAAATCTTTGCAATCGATGGTCCTTGCAGAATCAGGTCACTGCGCTCCAATCCGAGCTTGGTTGCCACCTCTTCAATAGGGCGAATCGTGGCCGCGCGCGCAATCGAAAGGTCGCTTTCCATCGGCTGAGCCGCCATAACAACCGACTTGAAACCTTCATTGGCGAGAATTCCGGCGAAGATGTGTGGACGGACCCGCTTACTGGGGCATCGCTGGCTTCCCCATCGCCCACTCGCTGACCCCGAAACTATTCACAATCGTGGGCGGCCATCTGGGGATTTCTGGGGCGCAGTGTATTTTCGTCGAGGCTCGCAGCATCGATTCTTTCCTCAAGCAGGTTGCGAGCCTCGAGGGCGCCCTCTGGCTGAGTTGCACCGCGCCGCTGAAACACTCGCCGCAAGCGCGGCTTGAGGTTGATGGGCCAGCGGGCGTGAATGCGATCAATCAATTGAAACGGATTGATGGAAATTGGTCAGGAACGAGTACCGATGGGCTTGGATTCGTCGCTGCTGCCAAGCACATCGGTATCGAAGCAGAAGGCAGTATCCTGCGAATGCGTGGCGGCGGTTCGGCAGCACGAGCCATCGCCGCCGCATGGGCCGCCGCGGGCGGCCAGATCATCCCAGAATCGGGCCGGCGAGCATTGCTCAGCGGGCCGTGGGATGAAGCGATTTTCAGTGAGGGGGAAGACATCGAAGCCGACCTCGGCATCGACCTCGACGCCGCCCCAGCAGGAGGCGAGAGCGTCGAATTGGCTGCGAAAGTGAACGTCTCAATCTCTTATGGTCCGAGTGCGAGTCCGCAGGACTTCGCGGTCGTCATGATAGCAGCACAGCACTTGGAAGCCTGGAAACATCTCTACGCGCCCGAATTCGCCGACTCACTACCCTCACTCTCAGTTCTCTTGGCTGACTTGTAGAACAAAATCTGACAAAATGACGTCAGCAACCACCAGAATAATGCAGCACCGAAGCCAGAACTCAGTTCTCCATGGAATCGAATCAACGACTCGTATCCGGCTTCACCAGCCTTTGGAGCGTTATCGATGACCGCCTGACGATCCTCCTTGGCGAGAAGTCCCAGATCATAACCGACAGAATCGAATTCAAAATTCAAACCAGCCAAAGACAGGTCGGTATCACTCGACGATTCATAGTGCGCGAATTGGCTCGCCTCAACCTCACCCTCGGCTGAAGTATCGAATCCACCGGTTGATGATTTATCAGCGAAGAAACCTAAATCGCTGGCAGCAGCAAGAGGAACGCCGATAATCAAAACCAATCCGATGAAGATCCAGATCGCCCCCCCGAATCGCAACCAGAGGATGCTTTCCGTGCGAATTGATTTCGAACATGAAAGAAGGAAAAGCACCAGCAACATTCCAAGGATGAAACGAATTGACTGAAGTCGCACATCCTCCGATTCACTGACCGATTCAGTACCATCTGAGTTATCTGAACCTCCCTCATCGTCAGCCCCAACATCGACTCTCTCAATCCAGTAATTGAGTAGTGGTGTCGCATTTTCGAAAGAAATCGAGATTGTCTCTTTCGCACTGTCTATTCGGTATTCAACAACAATCGTCGGCTCTCGCTCGAGACCTTCTGTGTACACTCCTTCTCCGGAGATTACGAGCCAGTCTGAGAACCAGACTCCAGAGCACAGTGCAACGAAGAGTATCGCTCTGAGAATTCTCGGGTCGGAGGGATTTTGCCGCCCCATCGCTTCAGTCGTCCCGTCGCTTGAATAATGCAGTTGCGCCGAGTAGAGCGAGTGTCGCGAGGATTCCGGGGGCGGGAACGAATATGCCACCCTCGTCCTCGATACCGAGGAAATCCCTGACAGCACGTTCGTCATGCTCTGATGGTGGAGCGAGGCCAGGCAAGGTGTCCATATTAGCTGCAATCTGTTGTGCTGCTCGGGCGTCGTCACCGACGAGATACTCAAGATGTAATTCGACTGGATGAGTGGAAACGCCTACGATGTCTGGGCCAATCAACATCATCCCACCATCAATCAAAACCATTCCGAGGACTTTGGCATCCATCGGATCCCAGAGCATCGAGAGGCAGGCGTCCTCGAGGTCCAAGGTCGCCTGTCCTTGACTTGACTCAGAGATCACCTCGAATCGCTCGAAGAAGTTCTCTATGGTTTGTCCAAGGTCGGAATGCTCGAGGCTTTCCACGATCAATTCCAAACTGGACCCCATGCCATTCATTTCATCTGAACCATCGGGGCAATCCTCCTCGCCATCATTGACCCAGTATCCAGGAATCTCGGTGCCGTCATCGCAGACGAATACCTCATTAGGCGAGGTCTCGTTCTCATTGTTGAAACTCGACTCGATTTGGTACTCGATTTCTTGAATCACCGCTTCGAATGATTCACTATCCTGGAATACCGAGTTCAGGGATATTGCCCCCATACCGAGGAGCGCGGGTGAGAAGAAAGGAAGAATCGTCCTACACTGGACTTCAGTCAACGCATCCTGACCGAGGTCGGCATCGACAGTGTAGCCCAATCCCTGGCATGAAGGGGTGTGATCGCCAGTGTAAATCGCAGTATCGAACTGCTCAAAGAAAGCACCTGCCGACGTGACAGAGTCAGACATGGAGATATCGAAGGCGTCTGCATCGAAGCCAAAGTTCTCACTCGGGATTCCAGCTACGGAGGCTGCGTACGAAATCGTCAAAGCATAATCGCCACTGACCATTCCGCAACTGTCTCGATAACAGAAATTAGAATCAGAAACACCATCCTGATCCATCATCCAATAGAAATCAACTGGGTCGTGAGTTCTCCACTCAGCAGTGAGTGAAGGAACATCGACAGCCACCGCCAACTGCAGAGTGATGTCTGCACTGATAGTCTCCCCACCAGCGGCGACCTCGACTCGCAACTCGGCTTCGGAATCGTGGTCGAGAGTGCCACTCATGGCGAGGTCTGCACCAACGATTCGCATCTGCGAATCGACGTATTCTGTGTAGAGGATGTCGATGACGGCGAGTTCGGTAGCCCAAGAATAGAACCAGATATCGATGTACGTCTCATTGCCATCTTCCCAATAGGAAATCAACCCGTTATCATTTCTCGAACCATGCCGCATCGTTATTTCAGTATTACGAGCAGTGACCGTGTGAGTGTCGCCATCAGCATCTTCGATGGTAGTGGTTCCAACGTCATCCCACTGCTCGACGAAGAAGTAGGTCGAACCGCTGATGATACTGATGATATCGAGGTCGAACTTGGCGAACATCGCAGCATCTTCAAGATCCTGAAGAACCTGTTCAGGGCTCGTTCCAGTCAAGGTGATCTGGTCATCGTCGATGTTCGCCCAATCATATGAGACACCCCAAATCATTGAGTCGGATGGTCCGCCTGCTGAAGCAACAGGAATCATAGAAGTCAACATAGCAGTGGAAATCAAGGCAGCCAGTAATCGCTTTCGCATGACTGCATTCTCATTCGAAGTGACTTAACCCATTCTCCTCCGCGTCACAGCGGAATGTTGCCGTGTTTCTTCGGCGGGACCCATTCGCGCTTGCTACGAAGGGGGCGCAGCGCCTGAATCAGTTTCTTGCGCGATTCCGCCGGCTCAATGACATCATCCAGCCAACCATGCTGCGCCGCAACGTACGGATCACCGAACTTGCGGCGATACTCAGCAACCAATTCAGAATGTGTCGAGGCCGTATCCTCGGACTCGGCCAATTCACGTCGATGAATGATGTTCACAGCACTCTCAGCCCCCATCACGGCGAGTTCACCAGAGGGCCACGCGATGTTGTAGTCGGAGCGCAGGTGTTTGCAGGACATTGCGAGGTATGCGCCGCCGTAGGCCTTGCGCGTCACCAGCGTCAGTTTGGGCACCGTCGCCTCTGCGTACGCGTACAGCAACTTGGCTCCGTGGCGAATGATTCCACCCCACTCCTGCACCGTTCCGGGCAGGAAACCCGGTACGTCGACGAGGGTCAGAACTGGAATGTTGAAGACATCACATGTGCGGATGAATCGGGCTGCTTTGACCGAGGCGTCGATGTCGAGGCAGCCCGCCAGAACCTTTGGTTGATTGCCGATTATTCCCACGGTTTGGCCGTCCAATCGGGCGAATCCGATGACGATGTTCTCAGCGTATGTGCCGAACAGTTCGAGGAAGCGGCCTTCGTCGACGATTTCAGCGATCACATGGCGCATATCGTATGGTCGATTCGAGTCGGAGGGGAGGATTTCTGTCAGTTTGTCGCAGGATCGGTCCGCTGGGTCTTCGCTTCTGATGCGGACCGGCTCTGCGAGGGTGTGGTCTGGCAGGTAAGCGAGAATCTCGATGGCTGAGAGGATGGCGTCTTCCTCGTCTTCGGCGACGAGGCAGGCGAGGCCAGAGCGGCTGGCGTGTGCCTCGGCACCGCCCAGACTCTGTTGGTCGAGCTCGCCGCTGGCGATCTCGGGGATGAAGTACGGACTTCGCATGAACATCTGGCCGTTGTCGTCGGAGAGGATGACGAAGTCCGAGAGGCCGGCGGCCAGCGCGCTTACTCCGGCGACTGTACCGAGAATCACCGAGAAAATTGGGATTCGACCCGAGCAGGCGACGAGGATGTCGAGTAATTCGCCCGTCGCGCCGAGGGCCGGTACGCCGTCCTCGACCCGCTGGCCATCGCCGTCCCAGATGCCGATGAGTGGTAATTGGGCCTTCTCCGCGAAGGCTGCGATCTTGGCGATCTTGCGAGCGTGCATCTCGCCCATGGTGCCTGAGAAGACTGCGAAATCCTGCGCGAAGCAGACGACGCGGCGGCCGTCTATCATGCCGTGACCAGCGACGACCCCGTCGCCGTAAGGCCGATGGAGATGCATGTTGAAGTCGCCTGAGCGATGCTGGACGAAGGTGTCGACCTCGACGAATGAGTCAGCATCGAGCAGCATGCTGATGCGCTCGCGGGCGGTCTGTTTGCCGGCTTTGCGCAATTCCTCCATGCTGATGCGGTCGCCCGCATTGAGCGCCTCAAGCCGCATCGCATCGAGGTCCTCCGAGTGCGATGCGCCTGCCATCAGCCAGCCAAACCGCCTCGCGGTTCTTCATGGAAGGAACCCAAGAGCCAGTCGAGGCTCATTCGCGAGCATCATCGGGATTCTCGCCGCACAGATCTTCGACCCAACCAGCAGCCACGCCATCACGCCCTTCGCCGCGGCTCAGGAGATGGTGCAATTTGACCAGAGCAGATGTCGGCGGACAAAGCGAGCCATGACCAATGATGCCCATCGCCTGTTGTTCTCGACCCTTGGCATAGACATTCATGTTGATCGGCCCCTCAATGGTCTGAGCAACCACCACAACCACGCCATCATTGGCGCAATGGTCCTCTAACATCAGCCGCAGCACGGTGTTCTCGACCGAGTCATCCTGCGGGTCTGAAATCGGCAAGTGACCCAACCCAGTCCCGTGGAAGAGCAGAGCATCGAACCCACCCTCGATACCAGCCTTCACCAACTCCGGCTGCAGATGAGCATCGGCAATGAATTGGGCGATCTTGATATTCTCATCGAAGAGCATCGGCGAAATCGCCTCGACCCGCGCGTCGGCCGGTTCGTGCTCAGCCATCTCGATGACCGGCCCACCACCATCGTTGAGAACGAAGGCAAGCGCATCCTGATTGATCGGCTTGAATGCATCCCGCCGGCTAGAGTGGTATTTCCGACAAGCGACACCGGGCAGAACAGCACAACTGCCATCCGAGGAAGCGGCGTGAAGAATCACCACGGAAGCATCCCGATAACCCGTCGGAGCAGGCCCATGGGCAGCCCAATGAACCGCGGCGATGAGATTCTCAGCAGCATCGGAAGACCCCCTATCGGGCGAGCGTTGCGAGCCAGTGATGACAATCCGACCGGGCGGCCGCCCACCAGCCCCAGCCCAGCCATAACCCAACGCAGCAGCACTCAGATGCAAAGTGTCGGTACCATGTGTGATGACAACCCCAACGGCACCCTCGGCAAAGGCTTCTTCAGTCGCTTTCAACATTCGATTCCAGTGTCGTGGCCGGATATCATCAGACCACATATTACCCAATTTCACAGCCCGAATGCGAGCCACCGAGCGCAGTTCAGGAATCGCATCGAGCAGCTCGTGTGGCTCGAAACGTGCAGTCACAGCACCAGTCGCATAATCGACTTTGGAAGCGATCGTCCCACCCGTGTGGAGCAGGTGAACGAGGGGCAGAGTCTCGTCTTGGGGAGCGGGAGGGGGCGTATCGTCCTCGGCCATCTGCACTTCATCGAGCACCTCAATCGACTCCAGATATGACTCAGGATAGCTGACATTGTAGCCATTCACGAGTTTCAAAGTGACCAGTTTCGGACCGGAAGGAGGCAGCGACAGACCTTCGTGTTCGACCATCCCAGACCAGGTCTTGATGACCACCTTGACCGGTGTTCCCGGCTCGGGCCAATCGACCATGTGCCTTGCGTCGTACCCATACTCAATGAATCAAACGCCTAGTGATAACATCAGACCCGCGTAGAAGCAGATAACGATGAGCGTCGGGAGGACGACTAATGGAAGCGTAGGGATGTCATCCACATATCCTCTGAAATGAATTAACGCGTGACGAAGGCAGCGAGCCAATCCGGTTAATACGGCAGGCGAGAGCAGGGTGAATCGATGCAAGCGCGCAGTCTCGCTCTTATTCTCGCAGCCCTGATGACAATCGGTTCACTGGCGGGCTGCGTCGAGCCCGAAAGCGAAGGCCATACCCACGAGGAGGGTGACCACGATCACGACGAGGGCGAGGACCCAGTCGACGATGGAACTGAGGATGGCGGCGAGGGCGAGCACAGCGATGAAGGCGAACACGATGACGAGGGTGAAACCGAAGACGATAATCACGGTGAGCACGAGACCGAGCCCGAATCCGCTCCATGGTTCTGCAACTCGAGCGGCATGGGCGGACACCACATGGATCCTGCATACACGGGCATGATGAAGGGGCAACTATCCGATGACGATTGCGCGATCGTCAGCATCCAATTCGCAGCGGCAGCAGAATGGGCGAGCCAATGGCCGACCATCGCTGACGCTGAAGCAGACGGCTGGCACATGGCGGTCGGCTACGTCGCGGGCATGGGCACTCACCACGTCCGTCTCAACGATTACTGGATGGAGGACGATGTCGATTTCGACCCAGAGGATCCGGAGTTTCCGGGCACGCGCATGGATGGCATCTTCGAGTACGACAAACCTGAGTTCCTGATGTATTCTGGCACTGACCCCGATTCCGAACTGGTCGGCTTCGCATGGTATGTGAAGACCGATTCGACCACACCTCCACCTGGATTCGCCGGCGCTAACGATTGGTGGCACCGACATCTGAGCCTCTGCTTCACCAACGATTCCTTCCTCGTCGTCGGCGAGGAACTCGAGGACGAGACCTGTGACAGCGCGAATGGCACGAATGTGCATCTGCAGGACTACTGGATGTCGCACGCGTGGATCTACGGAAATTGGCTGCAGCAGCACGACGTCTTCGCCAACCACCACCCCTGCCTACCCGAAGATGGACCCCTGACCGACGAGAATGACATGTGCTGGATGGATGCGATGCACGGCGCTGACCATGAGATGGATGA